>MDTG01313921.1_pt1 | contig 29458 bp, 25 predicted proteins | sample 811421 | NCBI WGS metagenome assembly MDTG01 (sample SAMN05326645, study PRJNA326480) | marine metagenome | isolation source: seawater | place: Pacific Ocean: South East | collected 2011 | reverse complement strand
CTGCGCTCCCAGCTTCGACGCGTTCGGCTCCGGGCCGCGCTCGGCGCCCGCCGCTGACCGGCCGCCGCCGCCCGATCGCCCGTGTCCATGGACCGAGACCATGCTCAGACGTACCCCCTGCATCGGCATCTGCTCCACCACCTACGGCGACCTGGTGTGTCGCGGCTGCAAGCGATTCGCCCACGAGATCGTGCAGTGGAACGGGTTCGACCAGGCTCAGCGGTCGGTGGTCTGGGAACGGCTGCTGGACCTGCGCGAGGGCGCCGTCGAATCGCTGATCGCCATCGACGACCCGGCGCGGCTGGCGTCCGCCGCGGCGGGACTCGGGCTGTCGGCGGAGACCACCCCGGCGGCCGCGAACCTGCTCTACGAAGCCCTGCAGCGGCTGCGCTGGCGTGACGGCGAGGTGGTCCTGTCCGACCTGGGCGCCCGGGTCCGGGACCCGGCCCAGGCCGAGCTGCCGGTCGAGGCGCTGATCACCCTGATCGACCGCGAGTTCTACCAGCGCTCCCTGGCGCACTACGAACGCTACTACCGGATACCCGCGGAGTGAGCGCGGCGCCCGCCGCCGCGGTGCCCGCGGCGATCCGTGAATTTCTGCGCTGCCCGACGCCGCCCGCCTGGTTCGCCCAGGCGCCGGCGCGCCTCGACGTGCTGCTCGTCGACCACGCCAACTGCGAGAAGAAGGCGGCATCGACGGCGCTGGGGATGCTCTATCGCTACGTCGACCGGCCGGAGCTGCTGTATCGGCTCAGCCGCCTCGCCCGGGAGGAGCTGCGCCACTTCGAGCAGGTCTGCGCGCTCATGGCGCAGCAGGACGTCGCCTACGGCCAGCTCAGCGCGAGCCGCTACGCGGCGACGCTGATGACCGAGGTGCGCCGCGAGGAGCCGGGCCGGCTGGTGGACACGCTGCTGGTCGGCGCCATCGTCGAGGCCCGGTCCTGCGAGCGCTTCGCCGGGCTGGCGGCGGTGCTGCCCGCCGACGTCGCCAAGCTGTACGCCGGTCTGCTGGCGTCGGAGGCGCGTCACTTCGCGCTCTATCTGGCGCTCGCCCGGCGCTACGCTTCCGACGACGAGGTGGCCGCGCGGCTCGCGGTGCTGCTCGACCGCGACGCGGAACTGGTCACCCTGCCGGATCCGGTATTCCGTTTTCACAGTGGGCCGCTGCCCGGCTGAACGGTGGCGCCCGGCGGGGCCAGTGTAGTGCGGCGCACTACACTAGCGCGATCAGTCCCGGGGCAGCGGCATGCAGGTCAGCGCGAAACGGCCGCCGGTCTGCCGCAGGTACCAGCCGCAGCGTTCCCAGGCGCCGAGCACGTAGCGGTCTCCCCAGGCTTCGCGGTGGACACCCGGACGATGGGTGTGTCCGTGGACCAGGGTGTGGGCGTCGTACTCGGCCATGATCCGGGCGACCTCCGCCCGGGACACGTCCATGATGTTGGCGGCCTTGTTGGCGTTGGTGCGCCGGCTCTCCTCCCGCATGGCGGCGGCGAGCGCGCGGCGTTCACTCAGCGGCCGGGCCAGCACGTCGGCCTGCCACGCGGCGGAGCGCAGCACCAGGCGGGTGGCCTGGTAGGCCTCGTCGTCGATGCAGAAGGCGTCGCCGTGGGTGAGCAGCAGCCCGTCGTCGAGGCGCACCGGATCCGTCAGCAGCCGCACGCCGGCTTCCGCGGCGAAGCGCTCGCCGAACAGGAAGTCCCGGTTGCCCGACATGACGTGGACGTCGGCGTGACGGCCGGCGGCCGCCAGCGCCGCGACGAAACGCCGCGCCAGCGGACCGTCGTCGTCGTCGCCGATCCACACCTCGCAGAGGTCGCCCAGCAGGTAGATCTCGTCCGCGTCGGTGGTGTCGAGCAGCCGCTCGAAGGCGCGGAAGTGGCGGCCGTCCGGGTCCTCCAGGTGGAGGTCCGAGGCGAACAGCCGGTTCACGACACCAGCCCCTCGGCGGCGAGCAGCGTGTTCTGCAGCATGGCGACCCGGGTCATGGGTCCGACCCCGCCGGGCACCGGCGTGATCCAGGCGGCCCGCTCCGCGGCCTCCTCGAAGCACACGTCGCCGTGGAGCTTGCCCGCGTCGTCCCGGGTGATGCCCACGTCGATGACGATGGCGCCGGGCTTGATCCAGTCGCCGGGCACCAGGTCCCGGCGTCCCACCGCGGAAACCACGATGTCGGCGTGGCTGACCGCCGCGCGGGTGTCACGGGAGAACTTGTGGGCCGTGGTGACCGTGCAGCCGGCCAGCAGCAGCTCGAGGCCCATCGGCCGGCCCACGTGGTTCGACGCGCCGATCACCGTGGCGTCGAGCCCGCGGATCGGCACCCCGGTGTGCTCGAGGAGCTGCATCACGCCCTTCGGCGTGCACGACCGCAGGGTAGGGCGGCGCAGGGCCAGGCGGCCGATGTTGAACGGGTGCACGCCGTCCACGTCCTTGGCCGGGTCGATGAGGTCGATGATGCGGGCCGCGTCGAGGTGCCCGGGCAGCGGCAGCTGCACCAGAATGCCGTCGATGCTGGCGTCCCGGTTCAGATGGGCGATCCGCTCCGCCAGATCCTCCTGGGTCACGTTGGCCGACAGGTGCTGGACGTTGGAGTGGAACCCGACTTCCTCGCAGTCCTTGCGTTTGTGGCGGACGTAGATCTCCGAGGCGGGATCGTTGCCCACCAGAATCACGGCGAGCCCGGGCGGGCGTTCGCCGGCGGCGGCGCGGCTCTCGACGCGTTCGCGGATGCCGGCCCTGAGTTCCCGGGCGATGGCGTTTCCGTTGAGGATCTGTGCTGACATGGTGCGGTTCCTGATGGCCGGCGCATTCTACCCGTATTGGCGGGCCCGGTGGCGGCGGACCGGGGCGGCACGGGGCGCCTCGATGCAGGTCACGGCGGCGGCACGTCAGGTTTGACGCCCCCAACGGCCCCCATTATGATCGCGCCGGTTCCTGAACTGCGGGGTATAGCGCAGTCTGGTAGCGCGCCTGCTTTGGGAGCAGGATGTCGGGAGTTCGAATCTCTCTACCCCGACCATTTCCCTCAGGGTGAGCCGTGCGGTCCCGTGCCGGGCGGGGGTGTGTCGGCAGAGTCGTCCCGCAGCCGGGAGCCTCGATGCGCACGGACGCGGGCGCGCACAGGCGGCACGGGCTGCACCGGAGTCCCGGACATGCGCCCGTAGCTCAACCGGATAGAGCATCGGCCTTCTAAGCCGGCGGTTGAAGGTTCGAGTCCTTCCGGGCGCGCCAGTCGCGTTGCCGCAACGGCGTTGCGGAACCGCTTCTGCGGTTCTGCCGCCCGGGGCGGCAGAACGCGCCGCCGCCACGCGCCGTCGCAGCCGCCTGTGAAGGTGCGGCTTGCGGTGTGGATGGCCTTGTGCGGCGAGGCGCTCGTGATGGTTACGCGGGCCGCCCCGTCGGAGTAAAATTCGCGGTTCACGGTTTTCGATGGTGGACGTAGCTCAGTTGGTAGAGCTCCGGGTTGTGATCCCGGCGGTCGTGGGTTCGAGCCCCATCGTCCACCCCAAATTCGTCGGCCGTCGATCCGCCCAACCTCTTTGAAGTGACGCCTTTCCACCATGCAGATTTCCGTTGAGACAACCGCCGGCCTCGAGCGCCGTCTGACCATCTCCGTGCCCTCCGAGGCCTTCGAGTCGCGCATCAGCGAGCGTCTGGGTGACGCCGCCCAGCGCATGCGGCTGCCCGGCTTCCGGCCGGGCAAGGTGCCGCTGAAGGAGGTGCGCCGCCGGTACGGTCAGGCCGTGCGCGCCGAGGTGGCTGGGGAGCTGATGCAGTCGAGTTTCTTCGACGCGGTGCGCCAGGAAGACCTGTCGCCGGCCGGCCAGCCCAATCTCGAAGTGGTCAAGATGGATCCGGGCGACGATTTCGAGTTCACGGCGACTTTCGAGGTGTTTCCCTCCGTCGACCTCGCCGACCTGTCCCGGGTGGCGGTGAAGCGGCCGGAAGCCGAGGTGACCGAGTCGGACGTCGACGACATGATCGAGCGCCTGCGCGATCAGCGCAAAGACTGGCGGGAGGTCGAGCGCGGCGCCGAAGAGGGCGACCGGGTCACGCTGGACTTCGAGGGCCGGCTCGACGGCGAGGTGTTCGAGGGCGGCCACGCCGAGGACGCGGCCTTCGTGATCGGCGCCGGGCAGATGATCGACGACTTCGACAAGGGCGTGCGCGGCCTCAAGGCCGGGGAATCGAGCGAGTTCGAGGCGAGCTTTCCCGAGGACTACCGGGCCGAGAACCTCGCCGGCAAGACCGTGACCTTCAAGGTCGGCGTCAAGACGGTGACCGAGCCCGCGCTGCCGGAGCTCGACGAGGCGTTCTTCGAGAGCTTCGGCATCGAGGAGGGCGGCCTCGAGGCGTTCCGCGCGGACGTCAGGCGCAACATGGAGCGCGAGATGGAAGGCGCGGTCCGCACCCAGGTGAAGAACCAGGTCATGGATCAGCTCAACGCGCTGCACCAGATTCAGCTCCCGGAGGCGCTGGTGGCCAACGAGGTGCAGGCGCTCAAGCAGCAGACGCTGCAGCAGTTCCAGATGTACGGCGCCGGCAACCAGCCCGACCTGCCGGACGAGCTGTTCCGCGATCAGGCCGAGCGGCGGGTGCGCGTGGGCCTGGTCGTCAACGAAATTGTCAGCTCCGCCGAGATCCAGGTGACGCCGGAGAAGCTCCGGGCCCGGGTCGAGGAACTGGCGGAGGGCTACGCCGAGCCGCAACAGGTCGTCAATTGGTACTACAGTAATCAGGAGCAGCTCCAGCAGGTGGAAATGGCCGCGCTGGAGGACGAGGTCGTCGAGCACGTCCTCGCGTCCGCCACGGTGGAGACCGTGCCGGCGACCTATCAGACCGTGGTGTCCGGCCAGGCCGTGCCGTCTGAGGAAGCCGGTGACGCCGACGCGGCCGAGGCCGAAGCGGCCGACGCGCCGGAGGCCGGCAAGGCGGATTCGCAGTAAAGCGGTTCATCCCGCACAATGCCGGGTACCACGGTATCCGGCAGGACAACGGAGACAGCACATCATGAGCGATGCGTACGATGGCGGCGTGACGCCCATCACCAACCTCGGCCTGGTGCCGATGGTCATCGAGCAGTCCGCCCGGGGCGAGCGCGCCTACGACATCTACTCCCGGCTGCTGAAGGACCGCATCGTCTTTCTGGTGGGCCCGGTCGAGGACAACGTCGCCAACCTGGTCGTGGCTCAGCTCCTGTTCCTCGAGGCCGAGAACCCCGATAAAGACATCAATCTTTACATTAATTCGCCGGGCGGTTCGGTCACCGCCGGCATGTCGATCTACGACACGATGCAGTTCGTGCGCTGCAACGTGAGCACCATGTGCGTCGGCCAGGCCGCCAGCATGGGCGCGTTCCTGCTCGCCGCCGGCGCCCCGGGCAAGCGGTTTGCGCTGCCCAACTCGCGCATGATGCTGCACCAGCCCTCCGGCGGCTCCCGCGGCGTCGCCGCGGACATCGAGATCCAGGCGAAGGAGATCCTGCTGATGCGGGAACGCCTGAACAAGATCCTCGCCGAGCACACCGGTCAGTCCGTCGAGCGCATCGCCGAGGACACCGACCGCGACTTCTGGATGAGCCCCACCGAGGCGGAGGAGTACGGCCTCATCGACCAGGTGCGGGTGCCCCGCAAGCCCGCGGCCAAGGCCGTCAACGGCTGACGGAACACCGCGTTCCGCGGCGTCCTGCGAGTGTCCGACGTGGGTGCAAAGCGCCCACAAGGCCACGGTTTTTGTCTCATAATTCCGTAACCTTGCAGACTTGCATTATGGGTATGAACCACGCAAGGTACTGATGGCGGGTTCGACCGAGGTAGACTGAGGTATCAGATGGCAGACGACAACGGTAAGAGCGACGACTCAGGCAAGCTGCTCTACTGTTCCTTCTGCGGAAAAAGTCAGCACGAAGTCCGCAAGCTCATCGCAGGCCCGAGCGTCTTCATCTGCGACGAGTGCGTCGAGCTGTGCAACGACATCATCCGCGAGGAAGTCGCCGAGGGCGGCGAGTCGAAAGGCAGCGAGCGTCTGCCCGTTCCTCACGAGATCAACGAGATCCTCGACGAGTACGTCATCGGCCAGGAACACGCCAAGAAGGTGCTGTCCGTCGCCGTCTACAACCACTACAAGCGGCTGAACTACAAGGGCAAGAAGGACGAGGTCGAGCTCTCCAAGTCCAACATCCTGCTGATCGGCCCGACCGGCAGCGGCAAGACCCTGCTGGCGGAGACCCTGGCCCGGCTGCTCAACGTGCCGTTCACCATCGCCGACGCCACCACCCTCACCGAGGCGGGCTACGTCGGCGAGGACGTCGAGAACATCATCCAGAAGCTGCTGCAGAAGTGTGACTACGACGTCGAGCGGGCCCAGGTCGGCATCGTCTATATCGACGAGATCGACAAGATCTCCCGCAAGTCCGACAACCCCTCCATCACCCGGGACGTGTCGGGGGAGGGCGTGCAGCAGGCGCTGCTGAAGCTCATCGAAGGCACCGTCGCCTCGGTGCCGCCCCAGGGCGGGCGCAAGCATCCCCAGCAGGAGTTCCTGCAGGTCGACACCAGCAACATCCTGTTCATCTGCGGCGGCGCGTTCGCCGGCCTCGACAAGGTCATCCGCGAGCGCTCGGAGAAGTCGGGGATCGGTTTCTCCGCCGACGTGCTCGGCGAGGAGGACCGCAAGAGCATCGGCGAGACCCTGCGCAACGTCGAGCCCGAGGACCTGATCCGCTACGGCCTCATCCCCGAGTTCGTCGGCCGTCTGCCGGTGGTGGCGACCCTCGAGGAACTCGACATCGCGGCCCTGGTGCAGATTCTCACGGAGCCCAAGAACTCTCTGACCAAGCAGTACGTGAAGCTGTTCGAGATGGAAGGCGTCGAAGTGGATTTCCGCGAAGACGCGCTGCGGGCGGTGGCCCGCAAGGCCATGGAGCGCAAGACCGGCGCCCGGGGCCTGCGCTCCATTCTCGAGGCGGTGCTGCTCGACACCATGTATCAGCTCCCTTCGCTGGAGTCCGTCACCAAGGTGGTGATCGACGAGAGCGTGATCGCCGGCGAAAGCGAGCCGATGCTCATCTACGAGAACGTCGAGAAGGCTCAGGCGGCGCCCAGCAAAGACTGACGTTGCGCGATCCCGGAGCGCAGCCCGCGCTCCGGGTGGACGTTGCCGCCTGCCGCCGATTCTCCGACGCCGACCGCCGGTCAGAGCGTCAGCGATCCGAGCCCGGATACAAACTCACTGCCAGGGTGTCGAACCTGGCCGACATCGTCAGCCTGGTTTCCTGATAACCTTGGTTTTTCGTCCGGGCGCCCGCATGTAGCCCGTAGTACCCCAGATTCATGGCCGGAGGTGACCCGACCCGTGGCAACGTCCAAGCAAATCCGCGTTCCCGTTCTGCCGCTGCGCGACATGGTGGTCTATCCCCATGGGGTGCACCCGCTCTTCGTCGGTACCGAGAGCTCCATCCGGGCGCTCGACGCGGCCATGGGGGACGACAAGCAGATCCTGCTGCTGGCCAAGCGTGACGCGGACGTGGATGCGCCGGGTGAGTCGGATCTGTTCACCGTCGGAACGGTGGCCACCGTGCTGCAGCTTCTCAAGCTTCCCGACGGCACGGTGAAGGTGCTGGTCGAAGGCGGCGCCCGGGCCGAGGTGTCCTCCGTCGAGGACGGCGACGACTTCATCCGCGCCGAGGTCGTGCCGCTGGAGGAGCCGGAGGTCGAGACCCGGGAAGCCGAAACCCTGGCGCGCTCGATCATGGAGCAGTTCGAGCAGTACGTGAAGGCCAGCAAGAAGGTCCCCCAGGAGGTGCTGTCGTCGCTGGCCAGCATCGACGACCCGGGCCGGCTGGTGGACACCATCGCCGCCCAGATGACCCTGAAGCTGGAAGACAAGCAGCTCCTGCTGGAAGCCGTCGAGCTCAAGGAGCGCATCGACATCCTGCTCGGGCTCATGGACTCGGAGATCGATCTCTATCAGATCGAGAAGCGCATCCGCGGCCGCGTCAAGAAGCAGATGGAGAAGAGCCAGCGCGAGTACTATCTGAACGAGCAGATGAAGGCCATTCAGAAGGAACTCGGCGACCTCGACGACGCGCCCAACGAGGCCGAGGAGCTGCAGCGCAAGATCGACGACAGCGGCATGTCCAAGGAGGCCCGCGAGAAGGCCGAGACCGAGCTCGCCAAGCTCAAGCAGATGTCGCCGATGTCCGCGGAGGCCACCGTGGTCCGGAGCTATCTGGACTGGATGGTGAGCGTGCCCTGGAAGAAGAAGAGCCGGGTGCGCAAGGATCTGGCCGCGGCCCAGCGCATTCTCGACGAGGACCACTACGGGCTGGAGGAGGTCAAGGACCGGATCCTCGAGTACCTGGCCGTGCAGGGGCGTGTCAGCAAGGTGAAGGGGCCGGTGCTCTGCCTGGTGGGGCCGCCCGGCGTCGGCAAGACCTCGCTGGGTGAGAGCATCGCCCGGGCGACCAACCGCAAGTTCGTGCGCATGGCCCTCGGCGGGGTGCGCGACGAGGCGGAGATCCGCGGCCACCGGCGCACCTACATCGGCTCCCTGCCGGGCAAGGTGCTGCAGAAGATGTCCAAGGCGGGCGTCCGCAACCCCCTGTTCCTGTTCGACGAGGTCGACAAGATGGGGATGGACGTGCGCGGCGATCCGGCCAGCGCGCTGCTCGAAGTGCTCGACCCCGAGCAGAATCACAGCTTCAACGATCACTATCTCGAGGTGGACTACGACCTGTCGGATACGTTCTTCATCTGCACGTCGAACTCGATGAACATTCCGGCGCCGCTGCTCGATCGCATGGAAGTGATCCGGCTGCCCGGCTACACCGAGGACGAGAAGCTCAACATCGCCCGCCGCTACCTGGTGCCCAAGCAGGTGCGGATGAACGGCCTCAAGCCCGGCGAGCTGACCCTGGAGGACGACGCCATCCTCCAGCTCATCCGCTACTACACGCGGGAAGCCGGCGTTCGCGGGCTCGAGCGGGAGATCGCCAAGCTCGCGCGCAAGGTGATCAAGCAGAAGTCCCTGCTGCCGGCCGGCGAGCAGAAGCGGCCGATCACCATCGACGCCGAGCGCATCGAGGAATACAACGGCGTGCGCAAGTACAGCTTCGGTCTGGCCGAGGAGGAGAATCAGGTCGGCCTGGTCACGGGGCTGGCCTGGACGTCGGTGGGCGGTGAGCTGCTCAACATCGAGGCGGTGGCCGTGCCCGGCAAGGGCCGCCAGACCCGGACCGGCTCCCTCGGCGACGTGATGAAGGAATCCATCCAGGCGGCGCTGACCTTCGTGCGCAGCCGTGCGGCCGTGCTCGGCATCAGCAAGGACTTCCACGAGAAGGTCGATCTGCACGTGCACGTGCCGGAAGGCGCCACGCCGAAGGACGGTCCGAGCGCTGGCATCGGCATGTGCACGGCGGTCGTTTCCGTGCTCACCGGCATCCCCGTGTGCGCCGACGTGGCGATGACGGGCGAGATCACGCTGCGTGGCCAGGTGCTGCCGATCGGCGGGCTGAAGGAGAAGCTGCTGGCCGCTCAGCGGGGCGGCATCCGGCGGGTGATCATCCCGAAGGAGAACGAGCGGGACCTCAAGGAGATCCCGGACAACGTGAAGGCCCGGCTCGAGATCATTCCGGTGAAGTGGATGGACGAGGTGCTGGAGATCGCCCTGGAGCGGCTGCCTCATCCGGCCGAGGTGGCCGACATCGAGGAGTCGAGCGAGTCCGCCTCAGACAAGCCGGGCAACGAGAGCAACGGCGAGCTGCCGATCAGCGCACACTGACCGGCCTGTCGCGCATGCGCCGGGCGCGGCCTTCCCGCGTGGGATCGGGCCGGGTCGCTGCGCGGGCGATGCGGCGTTCTCTGCGCCCGGCTTCCGCCCGACGCGCCTCGACGCTGGCGACGCCACCCCGATGCGGTAGAATGCCGCGCCCGGCCCGTGAGGGTGACGGAGCGGGGATCGCCCTTTGCCATCGGCGGGGTCCCGCTCCGCGGGAAAAACGGCGCCGAAACGGCGCCCGGACGCTCTGCCGGCTCGGTTGCAGGCGTCTGGGGGTGTTGGTATAAAACCGGCGTCGCACGTGATAACACCAATTCATACACTGACTTTTCCGCGATGGCGCTTCCGTCCTCGCGAATTACGAGGGGCTTAATGTGAACAAGACTGAACTCGTTGATCGTATTGCCGAGGCCGCCGACATCTCCAAAGCGTCCGCCGGCCGCGCCCTGGACGCTGCGCTGGACGCCATTACCGATTCCCTGAAGGATTCCGACCCGGTGTCGCTGGTCGGGTTCGGCACGTTCACCGTTCGGGAGCGGGCTGCCCGCACCGGCCGCAACCCGCAGACCGGGGCCACCATCCAGATCGCCGCCGCCAAGGTGCCGGCGTTCAAGCCTGGCAAGGGCCTCAAGGACGCCCTCAACTGAGAACGTCCCCGACAGCCAGATGACGGAAAGAAGGCGCGTTTCCAGCGCCTTTTTTCTTCGCGTGGCCACCGCCGCGTCCGCGGCGACGTGGCCGTGAGCCGATTCCCCGGTAACTCCGGCGTCGCATCCTCCGGGCGGCGCGACCGGCGTACCTCTACCCAATCTCGCTGAGGATCTCTCGATGCTGCAGAAGATGCGTGATCAGACCCAGAGCACCGCGTTCAAGGTGCTGGTGGGGATCATCGTTTTCGTGCTCGCCGTGTTCGGCTTCGGGGCCTTCAACCTGTTCGTCGGCGGTGACCCGGAGGTCGCCAGCGTCAACGGAGAAGGCATCACCCAGGGCGAGCTGGCGGTGGCCACGGAGCGCGAGCGGCGCCGGCTGGCCTCGCGCATGGGCGCCGAGTTCGATCCCAGCATGATCGATCCCGTGCGGCTCCAGGGCGCCGTGCTCGATCAGCTCATCGCCCGGGAGCTGCTGGCTCAGGCGGCGGACGATCTCGGGGTCGGCGTGGGCCAGTCCCGGGTCGAGTCGGTGGTGGTGCGCAATCCGAACTTCCAGGCGGCCGGCCAGTTCAACCAGGACATGTACCGTCAGATGGTTCAGGCCATGGGCTTCACGCCCCAGGAGTTCCTCGACGACACCGCCGAACTCATGGCGCTCGAGCAGCTCCAGACCGCGGTCACCGACACCGCGTTTCTCACCCGGCGGGAGCTCAATCTGCATGCGTCGCTGCTCGGGCAGCGCCGGGACGTCGCGTACCTGCCGTTCGACGCCGACGGCTACCGTGAGCGGGTCGACGTCAGCGAGGCCGAGGTGCGCACCCGCTACGAGGAGAATCAGCGGGCCTACATGACCGAAGAGCGGCTCGACGCCGCCTACGTCCGGTTGTCCGCGGATCAGCTCGCCGGGGATCCCGCCATCGAGGTATCCGAGGAGGACGTGCGCAGCGCCTACGAGAGTGACCGGGCGGCGGCGCCGCCGGACGAGGAGCGCCGCAGCCGTCACATCCTGCTGGAGACCGGCGACGACAGGACCGCCGAGGAAGCCGTGGCGGCGCTCGAAAACGCGCGCGCGCGGGTGGCCGCCGGTGAGTCGTTCGCGGACATTGCCGCCGAGCTGTCCGAGGATCCGGGCTCCGCCGAGCAGGGCGGCGATCTTGGGTTCGCCGGACGGGGCATCTTCGATCCCGCCTTCGAGGAGGCGTTGTTCGCCCTCGAGGCGCCGGGGGACGTGTCCGAGCCGGTGGAGACCGACTTCGGCTATCACCTGATCCAGCTCGAAGCCGTGCGGCAGAACGAGTACCCCGAGTTCGCAGCGGTGCGCGCGGAGATCGAGCAGCGGCTGCGCCGCGAGCAGGCGGAGCTGCTGTTCGAGGAGCGTCTGCGCGAGCTGGACAACCTGGCGTTCGAGCATCCCAACAGCCTGCAGACCATCGTCGACCAGCTCGGCCTGGAGCGGGTGGTGGTCGAGAACGTGACCCGGGAGCAGGGTGAAGGGCCGTTCGGAACGCCCCGGGTCCGGGACGCGCTGTTCGGTGAGGAGGTGCTGGAGAAGGGCTTCAACAGCGCCGCCATCGACACCGGCAACGGCAGCGCCGTGGTGGTGCGGGTCGCCGAGCGCTACCCGCCGGAGCAGATTCCGTTCGAGACCGTCGCCGAGGAGATCCGGGCCGAGATGGAGGGCGAGCGGGCCGCAGAGCTGGCTCGGCAGGCCCAGGGCGAAGCGCTGGCGCGCATTCGCGCCGGTGAGAACGTCTCGGAGGTGGCCGCCGACGTCGGCGCCAACTGGCAGACCTTCCAGAGCGTCCGCCGCAATGCCACGGAAGTGCCCCGGGCCGTGCTGGAAGCGGCCTTCGAGCTGCCGCGGCCGGGCGCGGGCGGCAAGTCCGTGGGCGAAGCGTCGCTGCCCCGCGGCGGCACCGCGATCGTCACGGTCACCAGCGTGACGGACGGCGACGTGCAGTCGCTGACGGACAGCGAGCTGGCGGGCATGCGCGGATTTCTGGCGGACCGGGTGTCGAGGCTGGAGTTCGCTGGCCTGTTCGAGACCCTGCGCCGGGAAGCGTCGGTTCAGCGCCCCCAGTAGGGCGGGCGCCGCCCCGTTCGGCTCCGCCGGGCCGCCGGGCCCGGCGGCGGCTCACTCCGCCGCGGCGACGTTGACGTAGATCAGCAGACGCTGACCGGGCTGCAGGTAGTTGCCCGGGTCGATCTTGTTCCACTGGGCGATGTCGCCCACGGCCACGTTGAACTTGCTGGCGATCTTGGCCAGCGAGTCCCCGCGGCGCACCCCGTAGCGTACCTTGCGGATCACGTCGCGCCCGGCGACGGGGGCGCCCGACGCGCCGGTGCCGCCGGGGATGACCAGACGCTGGCCGACGCGGAGCACCTCCTTGGGCCCGATCTGGTTGACCTTCACCAGCCGCGCCAGCGGCACCTCGTGGGCCTGGGCGATGCTCCACAGGGAATCGCCGGGCTGCACCTGGTAGTCGCCCTGCTGGCGGCGCCGGGCGACGGGGTAGGCGGACGGCTGCTCGCTGGAGCGCGGAATGAACAGGGCCTGGCCGGCTCTGATCCGGCTGCCGTCGATGCGGTTGACCCGCCGCAGCGTCGCGACGTCGGTGCGGTGCCGTCGGGCGATGTGGCTCAGGGTGTCGCCGTCGGCGACCTCGATGCGCAGCCACTGCACCCGCTCGTCCTCGGGCACCGCCAGAATCCTGGCCTGGGCCTGCTCGGCCAGCTCCGCCGGCACGTGCAGCGCGTGGGGGCCGTCCGGCGGCGTCGCCCACTGGTTCAGCGCCGGGTTCCACTCGTAGAGGGCGTCCACCGGCATGTCCAGAGCCGCGGCGGCTTTCATCAGGTCGAACTGCCCGCCGGTCTCGATGGTGGCGAAGGCCGGGCGCGGCTCGAGATCGGGCAGGGTCACGCCGTGGGCCTGCGGATCGGCGATGACGGCGGCCAGGGCCAGCAGGCGCGGCACGTAGGCGCTGGTTTCCCGGGGCAGGTCGAGCAGCCAGAAACTGGTTTCACCCCTGGCCTTGCGCAGCGCGCGCCGCACGTTGCCTTCGCCGGCGTTGTAGCCGGCCACGGCGAGGTACCAGTCGTCCAGCCGGCCGTGCAGATGCTCCAGGTAGTTCAGCGCGGCGCCGGTCGCCAGCACCGGGTCCCGGCGGCCGTCCATCCACCAGTTTCTCGGCAGGCCGAAGCGCTTGGCCGTGGCGGGGATGAACTGCCACAGGCCGGCGGCGCCGCCGTGGGAGAAGGCGTAGGGATCGAGGGCGCTCTCGACGATGGGCAGCAGGGTGAGCTCGCCCGGCAGGCCCCGGGCGCTGACCTCGCCGTGGATGTAGGGCAGGTACCGCTGCATGCGCGATGCCAGCCTGGGCAGGTAGCTGGGGTGCCGCTTGATCCAGGCCAGCTCCTGCTGCACCCGGCGCTGCTCCAGGGCGTGGTCCAGGGCGAAGGAGGCGCGGATGTCGGCCCACAGATCCGGCGCCGGCGGCGGCAATTCGCGCCGCTCGAGCCGCGGCACGATGACCGGTTCGACCAGGTAGCCGGGCGCCGCAGCGACCGCCGGGGCGTCCTCCGCGCCACCCGCCTCAGCGCCGGCGCCACCGGCGCCCGGGAGCAGCTGGCAGGCTGCCAGCAGGGCGCTTGCCAGCACCAGGGGCAGGCAGCGGAGGTGCCGGAGGCGGTCTGTGGTTGCTCTCATGGATACCTGCCGTCAGAATTCCTTCGGTACTCTGCGTTAAGTGTAGTTGCTTGGCAAACGCGTCGTCCGAACGTCTGTCCGCGTGGTTCGAATCCCCCCAGGGGAGCCGCCTGCTGCGGGAGGAACGCGCCTACCTGGGCGAGGCGGCGCGGCGTTTCCACGGCGATACGCTGCTGTGGGCAGGATGCCACGCGGGGGTGTCCCGGACCGTGCGCGGGTGCATGATTCGGCACCGTCTGTTCGCGTCCCCGGTCCCCCAGCCCGACGTCGAGGACCTGTCCAGCCTGCGCTGCGAGGTGGACGCACTGCCGCTGCCGAACGGCAGCCTCGACGCCATCGTGCTCCACCATGCGCTGGAGACCGCGGCGGACCCCCGGGGCGCCCTGCGGGAGGCGGCGCGGGTGCTGGTGCCAGGCGGGCGGCTGGTGATCTGCGCGTTCAATCCCCTGAGTCTGTGGGGCGGGCGGCGGCTGTATGCCCAGGTGCGCCCCGACGCCTTCACCGGGCTCAGGTTCGTCACCGCGTTCCGGCTGCTCGACTGGCTGGCCCTGCTGGGCTTCGAACGCCAGTCCGGCGCCCGCTATCTGTCCTACGGGCTGCCGTTCCAGACCGCCGGCGGCGAGGCGGGCGAGGGCGACCCGGGGCGCTTCGAGCGCTTCATGCGCCGCGCCCAGGCGCCCGTCGGCGGCGTCTACCTGGTGTCGGCGGTCAAGCAGGCGGCTGCCGTGCGGCCCAACTGGCGACCGGCGCGCCTCAAGGGCGGCAAGCTGCTGCCGGCCGCCTATCCGAAGTCCGCGGTGCAGCGCGCCGCGGAACCCGGCGCCGCCCCCTGGCGTGCGCCGGTTCTCAAATTCAGCGACTGGAAGGACCTTGAGCGAGGTGGTTGAGATCTTCACGGACGGCGCCTGCCGCGGCAATCCGGGTCCCGGGGGCTGGGCGGCGCTGCTCCGCTACGGCGGCAGCGAGCGTGTGCTGAGCGGCGCCGAGCCGCAGACCACGAACAACCGGATGGAGCTGCAGGCCGCGATCGAGGCGCTGGCCGCGCTCAAGCGGCCCTCCCGGGTCGAGCTGACCACCGACTCCCAGTATCTGCGCCAGGGCGTGCAGCAGTGGATGCACAACTGGAAGCGCAACGGCTGGCGCACGGCCTCGAAGCAGCCGGTCAAGAACCGCGACCTGTGGGAGCAGCTCGACGAGCTCAGCGGCCGGCACGACATCGCCTGGCACTGGGTGCGCGGGCACAGCGGCCACCCGGAGAACGAGCGGGCCGACCAGGAGGCCAACCTGGCGATCGACGCCATGCTGGCGGCCGGCGGGTGACCGGCTCGTGAGGCAGATCGTTCTGGACACGGAGACGACCGGTCTCGAGGTCGGGCTCGGCCACCGCATCATCGAGATCGGCGGCGTCGAGATCGTCAACCGCCGGCTCACCGGGCGCCACTTCCACAAATACGTCGACCCGGAGCGGGCCATCGACGACGGCGCCTTCGAGGTCCACGGCATCTCCTCGGAGTTCCTGGCGGACAAGCCGCGCTTCGCCGAGGTGGCCGAGGAGTTCGTGAACTTCGTGCGCGGCGCCGAGCTGATCATCCACAACGCGCCGTTCGACGTGGCGTTTCTCGACGCCGAGCTGGCGCGCCTGGAGATCGGCGTCGACCGCATCGGCGACATCTGCCGGATCACAGACTCCCTGGCGCTGGCGCGCTACAAGCATCCCGGGCAGAAGAACAATCTCGACGCCCTGTGCCGGCGCTACCAGGTCGACAACTCGGCCAGGGACCTGCACGGTGCCCTGCTGGACGCGGAGATCCTGGCGGACGTCTACCTGGCCATGACCGGCGGGCAGACCCAGCTGTTCGGCGCGTCCCAGGAGGGCGGGGACCGGGCCGGCGCCGAAGGCCGGGCCGTGCAGGCGCGGCTCTCCGCGGACCGTCCGCCGCTCAAGGTGGTACGCGCCAGCGACGCCGAGGCGGCTGCTCACGAGGCCATGCTGGACCTGCTCGACGGCAGCAGCGGCGGCAGCCTCTGGCGCGACGTCCCGGCGCCGTCCCAGTGATGCCCGCGGCGCGTCCGCCGGCCTGAGGTCACCCGGGGGCGCCCACGCCGGGGCCTGGGCCGCGGGTGGAAGCCACCGGAATCTCCGCGCGTCCCACCGGCAGCCGCAACGGGCGCCGTCGCGCCGCCACCCCGTCCTCCGCCTCCCCGGGCCTGTGGTATGGTTGCCGGTCCGTTGCGAACAGCAAACCGATATGTGGCCGATTGATCCCGATGGTTTCGAGCCGGAGCTGCATCCCGGCGACGGTGGCGCCGCCGACGACGCCTGGATGTTCGTCGTGGTCGAGGGGCAGATGGCCTGCATCGCCGAGCAGGGCGTGCCCCGGCCGATCACCGCGGACGAGCTGCGCTGGGTAGACGTCGACATCCGGGCCCGGCACTACCTCGGACGGTTCAGGGGGCGGCAGTGCTACGCGGTGCATGCCGAGGGGCGCCTGCCGGAAGGCTACTCGGTCACCGGGCTGCGCGGCTGGCTGGGGCGCGTGGAGCCCGCGGTGTTCTACATCGCCGGGCGGGCCCAGCAGGTCATCGACTGGCACGACACCCACCGGTTCTGCGGCCGCTGCGGGTCCGGGACCGAGGACCATGCCGCCGACCGGGCCAAGGTCTGTCCGTCCTGCGGGCTGGTCAACTACCCGAGACTGTCGCCGAGCATCATCGTGCTGGTGCACCGGGGTGACGAGATGCTGCTGGCCCGCAACGCCAACTGGCCGACGGGCATGTACAGCACCCTGGCGGGGTTCGTCGAGCCCGGCGAGTCCATCGAGCAGACGGTGCACCGGGAAGTCGAGGAGGAGGTGGGCATCAAGGTCCGCAACCTGCGCTACCTCGGCAGCCAGAGCTGGCCGTTCCCGAACTCGCTGATGCTCGGCTTCCATGCCGAGTACGCCAGCGGCGACATCGTCTGTCAGGAAGGGGAGATCGCCGACGCCCGCTGGTTCCGCCATGACGATCTGCCGAACGTGCCGCCGGGAACCGCGATCTCGCGCTGGCTGATCGACGACTTCGTCCGCTCCCTGGGCGACGCCGGCTGATCGGGCCGGGCGGCGGGGTCACTCGGTCGGCGTTTCCGGCAGGCTCGCGCTCTGGAACATGGCCATGAGGGCGAACGCCCACATCAGGTAGCCGTCGCTGCGGAAACGCCCGGCCATGAATGCCTCGAAGGCGTTGCCGTGGCCGGACAGCAGCGACCAGGCCGTGTCCACGTCCTCGAACATGAACGTCGCGTCCGGCTCGGTACCGGCGTCCACGGCGAAGTCGAGACGGCCGTCGTGGACCCGGAAGGCGAGCCGGTCGCCGGCCACGTCGAGCCGGAAGACCGCATCCAGTCCCGCCGCCGCCGCCGGGTGGAAGCTGTCCTCGAGATGCTGCTGCAGAGCGTTCAGTGCCATGGCTGCCATGTCACACGCAAGCGCCAGCCAGATCAAGCCCCAATCATCGCCCCCGCTCCTGCGGGGAGGTCGTTCCGTGGGGGCCGCGCGCGGCTCCGGTGGACGCCCTTTCGAATATTCCAGTACAGTAGCGCGCTTTCCCGGCCCGCACGGTTCATGGAATATCTCTATCAGTACCTCACTTTCCTGGCGCAGACCGTCACCGTCGTGGCGGCGCTGCTGGTGGTCGTGTCGGCGATCGCGGCCGCCGGCATGAAACGTCAGCAACAGCAGCCGGCGGGTCATCTCGAGGTCCGCAAGCTCAACGACTACTTCTCGGACCTGAAGCTCGCCGTGCAGGAATCCATGCTGCCGCCGCCGGCGGCACGCCGGGTGCGCAAGCAGGAGCACAAGGCGGCGCGCCGCACCGCGAAGCAGGAAGCGAAGGCGTTGAAGCGCGCCGCGGAGCCGGACGCCGGGCGTCCGCGCGTGTTCGTGCTCGACTTCGAGGGCGATCTGCACGCCTCGCGCACCGATCATCTGCGCACCGAGATCACCGCGGTGCTGGCCGCGGCCCGAGACGGCGACGAAGTCGTGGTCCGGCTCGAGAGCGCCGGCGGCATGGTCCACGCCTACGGGCTGGCCGCGTCCCAGCTCGATCGCATCCGCCGCCGCGGACTGCCGCTGACCGTCGTCGTCGACAAGGTGGCGGCGAGCGGCGGCTACCTGATGGCGGTGGTCGCCAACCGCATCCTGGCGGCGCCGTTCGCCGTGCTCGGCTCCATCGGCGTGGTGGCCCAGGTGCCCAACGTGCACCGCCTGCTCAAGCGCCACGACGTCGACGTCGAGGTGCTGACCGCGGGGCAGTACAAGCGCACCCTGACGGTGCTCGGCGAGAACACCGAGCAGGGCCGGCGCAAGTTCATCGAGGAGCTCGAGGACGTGCACCGCCTGTTCAAGGACTATCTGGTGGACCACCGGGCCGAGCTGGACCTGGAGACAGTCGCCACCGGCGAGACCTGGTACGGCAAGGATGCGCTGGCACGCCACCTGATCGACGAGCTGTCGACCAGCGACGACTACCTGGTGGCGCGCGCCGAGGACGCGGATCTGTTCGAGGTGCGCTGGGTCGAGCACAAACGGCCGGTGGAGCGGCTTCTGGGGCACCTGGAGTCGAGCGCCCATCGGGTGGCCGGGCGCTGGGTCGAGAAGATCAATCAATGGCGGGGAGGGGTTTAGCCCATGAGCACGTATCGCGCACTGCTGGTCGAGAAGACCGACGCCGGGTTCGAGCGTTCGGTGGTGGATCGCAAGGTCGACGAGCTGCCGCCCGGTGACGTGCTGATCGACGTCCGCTACTCCTCGCTGAACTACAAGGACGGCCTGTCCGCGACCGGCAATCCCGGCGTGACCCGGAAGTTTCCTCACACCCCCGGCATCGACGCCGCCGGCGTGGTGCTCGAGTCCAGCGACGGGCGCTTCGCGCCCGGCACCGAGGTCATCGTCGTGGGATACGACCTCGGCATGAATACCCCGGGTGGCTTCGGCCAGCGCATCCGCGTGCCGGCCGACTGGATCGTGCCGTGTCCGGACGGGCTCAGCCTGCGCGAATCGATGATCCTCGGCACCGCCGGGTTCACCGCGGCGCTGTGCGTCGACAAGCTGGAGGCCGCCGGCATGACGCCCTCGGGCGGCCCGGTGCTGGTGACCGGGGCCACCGGCGGGGTCGGCTCGGTGGCGGTGATGCTGCTGGCGCACCTCGGCTACGAGGTCACCGCGCTCACCGGCAAGGCGGACCAGCACGGCTTTCTCGAAGGGCTCGGCGCCACGGCCATCATCGACCGCGATGCCGCCCGCGCCGGCGCGGACAAGCCCCTGCTGCCGGAGCGATGGGGTGGCGTGGTGGACACGGTCGGCGGCGAAATCCTGTTCAACGCCGTCAAGAGCCTGCGCTACGGCTGCAGTCTGGCCGCCTGCGGCCTGGTCGACTCGCCGCAGATCCCGGCGACGGTGCTGCCTTTCATCCTGCGCAACGTCAACCTGCTCGGCGTCGACTCCGTGGAACTGCCCCTCGATGCCAAGGCCCGGGCGTGGCAGAAGCTGGCCGGACCGTGGAAGCTCGACGGTCTCGAGACCCTGGTGGAACCGTTGACCCTGGACACCGTGTCCGAGGCCATCGACCGCATCCTCGCGGGCCGCATGGTGGGCCGGGGCGTGGTCGATCTGCAGGCCTGACGAGCCGCTTCAGTCCCGGCGCAGCCGGGGCGACACGGCGATGGGGCTCGGGTAGCGGAAGATCACCGCGTAGGTCGACAGGATCAGGGTGAGCACCGTGGCGCCCTGGATGACGTGGGCGGCCTCGAGCCCGAGCAGGGCGGTGTCCGCGGCCACGTAGGACAGCAGCAGCGAGAACTCCGACGCCTGGCCCAGACGGTAGCCGGACTCCCAGGCGGTCTCCCGGGTCTCGCCCTGCCAGCGCAGCAGCGAGGCGAACACCACCGGCTTGACGGCCACCACGGCCATGGCGATGAGCAGGATCGGCAGCAGCACCTCGACCATCAGCCCGATGTGCAGTTCCGCCCCCACCGAGAAGAAGAACAGCACCAGGAAGAAGTCACGCAGCGGCCGGAGGCTCTCGGCGATGTACTGGGAGATCGGGCTGATCGCCAGCGCGACGCCCGCCACGAACGCGCCGATCTCCAGCGACAGACCCATGAACGCGGCCAGCGTCGCGAGGCCCAGGCACCAGCCGAGGGCCAGCAGGAAGATGAACTCGTGGAACGCGTCGAAGCGGCGGATCAGCGGCAGCACGCCGTAGCGCACGCCGATGAAGGCCGCGGCCACCAGCACGGGCAGGGCGGCCGCCACCGTGCCCAGGTTGGTGAGCGTCTGGGCCACGCTGCCGCCGTAGCCGGCGAGCAGGATCAGCGCCAGGATCGCGAACAGGTCCTGGATCAGCAGCATGCTGACCACGATCTCGCCGATGTGGCGGTGGTGCAGCACCGTAGTCGGCAGCAGCTTGATGCCGATGATCGTGCTGGAGAACGTCAGCGCGATGCCGGTGACGATGGCTTCGCCCTGGTCGAAGCCGAACGCCAGCATCAGCCCGTAGCCGAGGCCGAAGAACACCGCCGAGCTGGCCAGCGCGGTGACCAGACCTTCGCCGAGCATGTTCTTCAGCTTGCTCGGCTGCAGGTCCAGGCCCACCAGGAACAGCAGGAAGATGATGCCGATCTCCGCGATCTCGGAGAGCAGCTCGGCGTCCGAGACCATCTTGAACCCGTGCGGCCCGAGGATGCAGCCCACGGCGATGTAGGCGACGAGCAGCGGCTGACGGGTGTACAGGGCGGCCGTGGCCAGCACGGCGGCGCCCGTGAAGATCAGAAAGAAAGACTCGATGATTCCCGGAATCAGACACCTCTTCGATCGCGGCGAAACGCGGGGAGCGTTTCGACGATCGAAGCTTGATAGTAATCCGAGTAGGGCGCAAGCCGGTCGTCGTTGGCCGACAGCCTGTGGCCCTCGGGCAGCAGGAAGCTGTCGAAGCCGCAGCGCCGCAGATAGTGAATGAGCTCCGGGTGGACGTCGCCGACGGCGCGCAGCTCGCCGGTGTACCCGCAGCGGGTGCGCAGCAGCACGGCCAGCGACAGGCCGCGCCCGTCGTGGAACACGGGGAACTCGATGGCGATCAGCGACGCCTCGGCGAACCGGGGCTCCGGCTCGACGTCGACGCCGAGCAGCAGGCCGGCCTCACCGCCGGGCTGCCAGGCGTCGGGGCCGAGCAGCACCGCGTCGGCGCCCGGACCGTCGATGCCGCGCAGCATGCCGTCGATGCGGTCGATTTCAATCAGCGCTGACATAGACTCGCTCCTTGAAGGGCTCGATGCCCACCCGTCGGAAACACTGCAGGAAACTCTCGTCTTCGGCGCGCAGGTCGACGTAGGTGTCGAGAATGCGCTCGATCACGTCGGGCACCTCGTCCCGGGAGAACGACGGGCCGACGATCTGGCCGATGGATGCCTCGCTGCCGCCGTGTCCTCCGAGGCTGACCTGGTAGAACTCCTGGCCCTTCTTGTCGACGCCGAGAATGCCGATGTTGCCCACGTGGTGGTGGCCGCAGGCGTTCATGCAGCCTGAGATGTTCAGGTCGAGCGGCCCCAGATCGTGCACGTAGTCGACGTCGTCGAAGCGCCGCTGAATGGCTTCGGCGATGGGAATCGACTTGGCATTGGCCAGCGAGCAGTAGTCGCCGCCGGGGCAGCAGATGATGTCCGTCAGCAGGCCCGCGTTCGGCGTGCCGAGCTGGTGGTCGCAGGCCGCCTGCCAGAGGTCGAGCAGGGCGGCCTGGGGCACGTCGGGCAGCACGAAGTTCTGCTGATGGCTGATGCGGATCTCGCCGAACCCCCAGCGATCCGCCCAGTCCGCCACCGCGTCCATCTGCACGTCGGAGACGTCGCCGGGCGGCACGCCGGTCTGCTTGGTCGACAGCACCACGGCGGCGTAGCCCGGCTGGCGATGGGGGTGCACGTTGTGGGCGAGCCAACGGCCGAACGCCGGATGCTCGAAGCGCTGCTGCGCCAGCAGGTCCGTGGCGTCGTCCCGCGGCGGGTAGTCCGGCGGCGTGAAGTGCGCGGTGACCCGGTCGATCTCCTCGGGCGTGAGTGTCGCGGGCGAGCCCTGGAGCTGTTCCCACTCCTCGTCGACCTTGGCGCGGAACACGTCCGGGCCCATGGCCTTCACCAGAATCTTGATGCGCGCCTTGTACTTGTTGTCGCGGCGGCCGTAGCGGTTGTAGACCCGCAGAATGGCCTCGAGATAGGTGAGCAGATGCTCCAGGGGCAGGCCTTCGCGGATCAGCGTGCCGATGACCGGCGTGCGGCCGAGCCCGCCGCCGACCTTGAAGTCCACGCACACGCCGCCGTCGGCGCCGTGGCGCAGGTGCAGGCCGATGTCGTGGACGTCCACCGCGGCGCGGTCGGTGGTCGCCGCCGTGACCGCGATCTTGAACTTGCGGGGCAGCCAGTCGAACTCGGGGTGGGCCGTGGACCACTGCCGGATCAGCTCGCAGTAGGGGCGGGGATCCAGCACCTCGTCGGCCGCCGCGCCGGCGAACTCGTCGGTGGTGACGTTGCGGATGCAGTTGCCGCTGGTCTGAATGGCGTGCATGTCGACCTCGGCCAGGGCCGCCAGGATGTCGGGCACCTCCTCCAGCTCGGGCCAGTTGAACTGCATGTTCTGGCGCGTGCTCAGATGCCCGTAGCCGCGGTCGTAGTCCCGCGCGATGCCGGCGAGCCGGCGGAGCTGGGCGCTGGACAGGGTGCCGTAGGGCACGGCGACCCGGAGCATCGGCGCCAGGCGCTGAATGTACAGGCCGTTGCGCAGGCGCAGGTGCAGGAAGTCGGTCTCCGAGAGGTCACCGGCGAGGTAGCGCTCGGTCTGGGCGCGGTAGTGGGCGACCCGCTCGGCGACGAACTGACGGTCGAAGCTGTCGTATCGGTACATGGCTGAGGTGTGGGACCGGCGTGTGGCCCGGGTCGTGGCTGTCTGGGAGCCGCGACACTAGCACCGGCGCGTCGAAGGCGAGAAGTAATGGTTGGCTCTATGCTTAGAACCAACCCCGGGCGCAATTCTGCTAAGCTTGCCGCGCCCGCGGAGGCGCGCAGCGCCGGGGCGGGCCCCGTCAGAGTCGATTCAACCAGGAGATGGATTCGTGTCCGCCGAGCACCAGACCCCCGAACAGGCCGCCGACGCCGACCGCAAGGCCGACGTGAAGGCGATTCTCGTGATCTTCACCACCATGGTGCTGATGGCCCTGCACTTCGTCTCGGGCTGGAAGTTCGACTTCTGAGTCCGGTTTCCGGCGGTCCCGGGCGCCCGTGGCGCCGGGCCGCCGGGTCAGTCCCGCAGGTTGGGTCGCAGCAGCGCGCGCGCCGCGTCCAGCCCGATGCCCTTGCGCACGGCGTAGTCCTCCACCTGATCCCCGGCGATCTTGCCGACGCCGAAGTAGCGTGACTCCGGGTGGGAGAAGTACCAGCCGGACACGGACGAGGCCGGCATCATGGCGAAGCTCTCGGTCAGCCGGATGCCGGCGTTCGCCGGGGCGTCGAGCAGCCGGAACAGCACGTCCTTCTCGCTGTGCTCCGGGCAGGCGGGGTAGCCCGGCGCCGGCCGGATGCCCTGATACCGCTCCTTGATGAGCTGCTCGTTGTCCAGGTTCTCGCCCGCCGCGTAGCCCCAGTCCTCGGTCCGCACCCGCCGGTGCAGATACTCGGCGAACGCCTCGGCCAGCCGGTCGGCGAGGGCCTTGATCATGATGCCGGCGTAGTCGTCGTTCGGGTACTCGGCCAGCACCGCGTCGATGCCGTCGCCGGCGGTGACGGCGAAGGCGCCGAGATAGTCCGCCACGCCCGCCGGCCCGACGAAGTCCGCCAGGCTGTAGTTCGGCTGGCCCTCGGGTTTCACGTTCTGCTGGCGCAGGTGATGCAGCCGGGCGACCTCGACGGTGCGCGCCTCGTCTTCGTAGAGCGCCAGGTCCTCGTCGCCGACCCGGTTGCAGGGCCACAGCCCGAACACGCCGTGGGCCCGCAGGCGGCGGCCCTTCACCAGGGTGTCGAGCATCTCCCGGGCGTCGGCGAACAGCGAGCGCGCGCTTTCCCCGACCACCTCGTCGTCGAGGATCTTCGGATACTTGCCGGCCAGCTCCCAGGTCATGAAGAACGGGGTCCAGTCGATGTAGGGCACCAGTTCCTCGAGGGGGAGATCCTCCACCACGGTGACGCCGAGACGGTTGGGCCGCGGCGGCTGGTAGCGCTGCCACTCCCAGTGGAAGGCGTTGGCGCGGGCCTGGGCCAGGGACAGCAGCGTCTTCTTCGAGGAGCGCGCCGCGGTCCGCTCCCGGATGGCGTCGTACTCCTGGCGCACCCCGGCCATGAACTCGTCGCGCTGCTCCCGGGAGATCAGCCGGGACGTCACGTTGACGCTGCGCGACGCATCCGGAACGTACACCACGGGGCCGGCCTGGTAGGCGGGCTCGATCTTCACGGCGGTATGGGCCTTGGAGGTGGTGGCGCCGCCGATCAGCAGCGGCACGTCGAATCCCTGGCGCTGCATTTCCGCGGCCACGGACACCATCTCGTCCAGCGACGGCGTGATGAGGCCCGACAGGCCGATGACGTCGGCGTTCTGCTCCCGGGCCGTGCCGAGGATCTTCTCCATTGGCACCATCACGCCCAGGTCGATGACCTCGTAGTTGTTGCACTGCAGGACGACGCCGACGATGTTCTTGCCGATGTCGTGGACGTCGCCCTTGACCGTGGCCAGCACGATCTTGCCCTTCGCTTCGCGTCCCGGACCCTTCTCGGCCTCGATGAACGGCACCAGGTGGGCCACGGCCTGTTTCATCACCCGGGCGCTCTTCACGACCTGGGGAAGAAACATCTTGCCGGCGCCGAACAGGTCGCCAACCACGTTCATGCCGTCCATCAGCGGGCCTTCGATGACCTCGATGGGGTGGTCCGCGGCGAGCCGGGCTTCCTCGGTGTCCTCGACGATGTATTTGTTGATGCCCTTGACCAGCGCATGGGTCAGGCGCTCGTTGACCGGGGCCTCCCGCCAGGCCAGGTCCTCGGCGTCCTTGCGTCCGCCCTGGCCGGCGTACTCGTCGGCGATGGCGAGCAGGCGCTCGGTGGCGTCGGCGCGGCGGTTGAGCACCAGATCCTCGACCCGGTCGCGCAGGTCGTCGGGAATCTCCGCGTAGATGCCGAGCTGGCCGGCATTGACGATGCCCATGGTCAGGCCGGCGTCGATGGCGTGGTACAGGAACACCGCGTGGATCGCCTCGCGGATCGGGTTGTTGCCGCGGAACGAGAACGACACGTTGCTGACGCCGCCGGAGGTGTGGGCGTGGGGCAGATTGTCACGGATCCAGCGGCAGGCCTCGATGAAATCCACCGCGTAGTTGCGGTGCTCGTCGATGCCGGTGCCGATGGCGAAGATGTTCGGATCGAAGATCACGTCCTCGGCGGGCAGGCCGACCTGCTCGGTCAGGATCCGGTAGGCGCGCCGGCAGATCTCGGTCTTGCGCTCGAAGGTGTCGGCCTGGCCGTCCTCGTCGAAGGCCATGACGATCACCGCGGCGCCGTAAGCCCGGCAGCGCCGGGCCGCCTCGATGAAGGCGTCCTCGCCCTCCTTGAGAGACAGGGAATTGACCACGGCCTTGCCCTGGATGCAGCGCAGGCCGGCCTCGATCACCTCCCACTTGCTCGAGTCGACCATGAACGGCACCCGGGAGATGTCGGGCTCCGCGGCGAGCAGGTTGAGGAAGCGGACCATGGCGGCCTCGCTGTCCAGCATGCCCTCGTCCATGTTGATGTCGATGATCTGGGCGCCGTTTTCGACCTGCTGGCGGGCGACCGCCAGGGCTTCCTCGTACTCGCCGTCGCGGATCAGCCGGGCGAAACGGGCAGAGCCGGTGACGTTGGTGCGCTCGCCGACGTTGACGAACAGGCTGTCCCGGTCCACCACCAGGGGCTCGAGGCCCGACAGCCGCAGCGCGGGCGGCAGCGGCTCGAACCGGCGGGGCGCATGGTCCCGCACCGCCGCTGCGATGGCGGCGATGTGCTCGGGCGTGGTGCCGCAGCAGCCGCCGACCAGGTTGATCAGGCCGTCCGCGGCGAATCCGCCCAGGGTCTCGGCCATGGACTCCGGCGTGTCGTCGTACTCGCCGAAGGCGTTCGGCAGGCCGGCGTTGGGGTGGACGCTGACGAAGGTGTCGGCGGCCTTGGCCAGGGCGCTCACGTAGGGGCGGAGCTGATCGGCGCCGAGTGCGCAGTTGAGGCCGATGATCAGCGGCTCCGCGTGCCGCAGCGAAAACCAGAAGGCCTCCGTCGTCTGGCCGGACAGCGTCCGCCCGCTGGCGTCGGTGATGGTTCCCGAGATCATCACCGGGACGCGATGGCCGAGCTCGCCGGAGAGGGTGTCCAGGGCCCACACGGCGGCCTTGGCGTTCAGCGTGTCGAACACAGTCTCCAGCAGGATGAAGTCGGCGCCGTTCTCCATGAGCGCCCGGGCGGCTTCCAGATAGTTATCGGCCAGCGTCTCGAAGGACACGTTGCGGAAGCCGGGATCGTTGACGTCGGGGGACAGGCTCGCGGTGCGGTTGGTCGGGCCGATGACGCCGGCGACGAACCGGGGCCGGTCCGCCGTCGCGTAGGCGTCGGCCGCGGCCCGGGCGACCCGGGCCGCGGCGGCGTTCATGTCCGGCACCCGGTCCTCGAGCTGGTAGTCGGCCTGGGCGATGCGGGTCGAGCTGAACGTGTTGGTCTGGACGATGTCGGCGCCGGCGGCGAGGTAGCGCTCGTGGGCGTCCCGGACCACGTCGGGACAGGTGAGCGCGAGCACGTCGTGGTTGCCGGCCAGGTTGCACGGGTGATCCTCGAGCAGCGTGCCCCGGTAGGCCGCCTCGTCGAGTCCGAGGCCCTGCAGCAGCGTGCCGTAGGCCCCGTCCAGGACCAGAATCCGGCTGCTCAGGGCATCTCGAAGGCGGCGCGACGGTGAATCCGGCATGGTTCTCCCAGCATCGATGAAGGTTGCGGGCAGTCTACGGCGGGCGGACGTGAGCGCAATTGAAGTTGTGACGCCGTGACATGAGCCAGGTTCATGATGCGGCCGGGGTCGGTCACCGTCACGGCCTGGCGTCGAGTCCCGGACGACGGGTGGCGACCGGCCGTTTTCCCCGGCCACGGCCGATTGTCGGGGCGAAGCGGATCGGCTAGCATACCCGACCAATTTACTCGGATTTAGCCAGGCACCTATGATCGATATTTCGGAATCGGCCCAGCGGTCCCTCCGCGAGCTGCTGTCGAAGCAGGACGACGCCGACGTGGGCATCCGGGTGTTCGTGGCCCAGCCGGGCACCCCCCACGCCGAGACCTGCATCGCCTACTGCCGGCCGGGCGAGGAGCAGGAAGGCGACATCCCCGTCGGCTACGACGGCTTCACCGCCTGGTTCGAGGAACGCAGCGCGCCGTACCTGGAAGAGGCCGTGGTGGACTACCAGGAAGACCGCATGGGCGGGCAGCTCACCATCAAGGCGCCCAACGCCCGGGTTCCGAAGGTCGGCCCCGACGCGCCCCTCGAGGACCGGATCAACTACGTCCTCTACAACGAGATCAACCCGGGCCTGGCTGCCCACGGCGGCATGGTCACGCTGGTCGAGATCGTCGAGGACAGCGTCGCCGTGCTCGAGTTCGGCGGTGGCTGCCAGGGCTGCGCGGCCGTCGACATCACGCTGAAGAACGGCGTCGAGCGGGCCCTGCTCGAGCAGGTTCCGGAGCTTACCGCCATCCGCGACGTCACCGACCACACCGTCACCGAGAACGCCTACTACCAGTAGGCATCGCTCCTACAGGCCGACGGTGGCGTTCAGCCGACCTCCGCCGCCATGGGCTGTTTCAGCCGTTGCCGCAGGCGCGGCCCCAGGGTCTCCGCCAGCTCGCGCAGCAGCGACTCCGTCGTCTCCCAGTCGATGCAGGCGTCGGTGATCGACACGCCGTAGCGGAGCTCGCCGGGATCGGCCGTCAGCGGCTGGTTGCCGCCGTGCAGGTGGCTCTCGATCATCAGGCCGATCACCGAGTCGTTGCCGGCGAGGATCTGATCCCGGACGGCCCGGGCGACCACCGGCTGGCGGTCGTGATCCTTCGACGAGTTGGCGTGGCTGCAGTCGACCATGATGTTCGGCCGATCCGTCAGCTTGCCGAGCGCGCCCTCGCAGGCGGCGATGCTGTCGGCGTCGTAGTTCGGCCCGCCGCTGCCGCCGCGCAGCACCACGTGGCCGTAGGCGTTGCCCCGGGTGTGCAGCACCGAGACCTGACCGGCCGGATTGATGCCGAGAAACCGGTGGGGACTGGCGACGGACTGCAGGGCGTTGATCGCCACGTCGAGGGAGCCGTCGGTGCCGTTCTTGAAGCCCACGGCGCAGGACAGGCCGGAAGCCATCTCCCGATGGGTCTGGCTCTCCGTGGTCCTGGCGCCGATGGCCGACCAGGCGATCAGGTCCTGCAGGTACTGGGGCGTGATCGGATCCAGCGCCTCGGTCGACAGCGGCAGGCCCAGCTCGGCGATGTCGAGCAGCAGCCGGCGGGCGAGGGTGAGGCCCTCCTCGATGTTGAAGCTGTCGTCGAGGTGGGGGTCGTTGATCAGCCCCTTCCAGCCCACCGTGGTCCGCGGCTTCTCGAAGTAGGCCCGCATCACCAGCAGCAGGCTATCGCCGACCTCGTCGGCCAGACGGCGCAGGCGCCGGGCGTAGTCGCGCGCGGCGTCGACGTCGTGGATCGAGCACGGGCCCACCACCACCAGCAGCCGGTGGTCGCGTCGAGCCAGGATCGCCCGGACGGCGTCCCGGGCCGCCTGAACCGTCTCGCGGACCGACTCCGTGGCCGGCAACCTGGCCTTGAGCTGGTCCGGCGTGACCAGCACCTGATGGGAGGCGATGTTGAGGTTTTCCAGGCGTTCGTGGGCCGGGTGGGCATTCCTGGCACCTGGCGCGGACGGATCGTTCATGTCGTTGGCTCCTCGCTGTGTGTCGACGGGGCCAAAAAAAACCCCGCTGGGCAGGCCGCCTCGCGGGGTCCTTGGTCCGGAGGCAGTCTGCGCTGCCTTCGAACCGGGTTCTCGGGCAACTTCAGCTCGAAAAAAAGAAATAGCCTGCCCACGAAAAACCGGTTTTCGCGGTGGGCGATTCGAGCCTGGCTGCCGGATGAACAGGATTCATGCCGCCGGATGTTACGCCACCCGGTCGGGAAATCAACTGCGGGTGCAACTGCGGGTGCAACTGCGGGTGCAACTGCGGGTGCAACTGCGAGTGCAACTGCGGGTGCAACTGCGGACGGATGCTGAGGCGGACG
>MDTG01405545.1_pt1 | contig 29478 bp, 28 predicted proteins | sample 811421 | NCBI WGS metagenome assembly MDTG01 (sample SAMN05326645, study PRJNA326480) | marine metagenome | isolation source: seawater | place: Pacific Ocean: South East | collected 2011 | reverse complement strand
GTGTCGAGGGCCAGGTCGTGCGCGAGATCGAGGGCGGCTTCGCCATCTCCATCAACGCGCCGCTGCGCAAGCGCGACAAGCTTGCCAACGTTCTCACGTGGCTGGCAAATCGCGACGTCCTCAATCTGCCGGAAGACCGGCGGCACGACCGCTTCACGCCGAAGAACCCGCTCACCCAGATCGTCCTGCCCGACGGGCGGCAGTACCAGTGCCGGATCATCGACCTGTCGCTGTCGGGTGCGTCGCTGCGGACCGACGTCAAGCCGGAGATCGGTGTGTCCATCGACATCGGCAAGATGCGTGCCCGTGTCGTGCGCCACACCGAGGAAGGCATCGCGGTCGAGTTCGCGAACGTGCAGAACCGCGACCTGCTCGAGCGCCACATCTCCTGATATCCTGCGGACCGCTTCCCATCGTCTCGCCTGCCATCGCCTCGCCACACGCCCCGTGTGACGGCGCGCGACGACACGTAGCCGCGTCCCTGCCCGCACCTGCCCGCTCCGGCGCCTGACCGTTCCGGCGTCCGGCTGTTCCGGATCGCGCCGGAAATGCGTCTCCCACCGCCTTGATGCTTGCGAACCGGACACGCGGGACCTCCCTCCACGCCTTCCGCCATCTCTCGTGAATGCGATTTTTCGACTTTTTTTCGCGCCCGCATGGAGGTCATTCGCTGATCGCCAGACGTGCCTGTCGAGCTCATGCCCGCGCTGCAGGCCACAGTATTCCGGGATCGATAAAATTTGAATCAATTTAAGATCAAAACAAGAAAAAAACTTCTTCAAATTCAATTCTACTTCGCTTCAAAACCGGATACGGGACTTATCCCGCGCTAAAATCGCGTCTGGCAATGTCGTTTCAACCTTGGGGAAGGGAAACGACATGAACAAGACATACAAAGTATTTGGAGCCATCGCCGCCGTCACCATGCTCATGGGCCTCGCGGAGGCTCGTGCGGACGGTGACACCGGCCGTTTCATGAAAGTCGGATCGGTCGCGAGCGCTCCGGCCGGTCACACGGGCTTCTGCATGGAGTTCCCGGATGAGTGCCAGTCACGCGGCGACCAACCGGTCGTGGTCAAGATCGACTCCGACCGCTGGGACGAGCTGATCGCGATCAACGCCGAGGTCAACCGCCGGATCCGGCCGGTGACCGATATGGAGCTCTTCGGCGTCGAGGAATACTGGACCTACCCGACCGACGGGGCGGGCGACTGCGAGGAATACGTTCTGGAGAAACAGCGGGTGCTGGAAAGCCGGGGCTGGCCGCGCAGCGCGCTTCTGATCACCGTCGTGAAGGACACCAACAACTCGGGGCACGCCGTTCTGACCGTCAGGACAGACAAGGGCGACGTGATCCTCGACAACCAGATCGAGGCCGTCCTGCCGTGGTATTCGGCTCCATACCGTTTCGTGAAACGGCAGTCGGCCTCGAACCCGGCCCGCTGGGCCGCTATCAGCGACCTCCGTGTCAGCACGGTGGCAAGCCTGAAGAACTGACCTGAACTGAACCTGTTTAACTGCGCTTCATGCCTTTCGGCACCTGTCCGCCCCTTCCCCACCCATACGGGCGGGTGCCGTCGGCCGGTCCCTCGTGGACCGGCCGTCTTTTTTTGTGACATCGCGCCTCAGAGCGCGACGAGCCCCTCGGCGAAGCGCTTCCAGTTGCGCACGTACGAGCGCGCGCCCTCGGTCAGGCCGGCGGCCGCCGCCTCGTCCAGGCTGCGCGCCACCCGGCCCGGCATTCCCACCACGAGCGAGTTGTCCGGGATCTCCTTGCCCTCTGGGATCAGTGCATTGGCGCCGACGATGCAGTTGCGGCCGATTTTGGCGCCGTTCAAAACGGTGGCACCCATGCCCACCAGGCTGTTGTCGCCGATGATGCAGCCATGAAGGATCGCCTTGTGCCCGATGGTGCAATCGCGGCCGACCGTGAGCGGAAAGCCCTCGTCCGTATGCAGCACGCATCCGTCCTGCACGTTGGAGCCCTCGCCGATTGTGATGGTCTCGTTGTCCCCGCGAAGCACGGCGCCGAACCACACGCTGGCGTCCTCAAGCAGGACAATGTCGCCGATGAGGGTGGCGCAGGGAGCGATCCAGTGACGGTCGGCGGCTGGAAGCCGCGGGGAACGCTCGCCGAGACGGTATAGGGGCATGTCTTGTCCTTCCTGCTGAAGCTCTCGCGCGGACGCTCGACCGCGCCCGCCATACGTCAGTTCAGGATGACGAGTAGCACATGGATCACCATCACGCCCGAGCAGATGCTCCACATTCCCGCGATCGTTGACGATGCGACGAGCCAGCCGAAAGGACGCTGCTCGATGCGCCGGCCGCGAATCGCGTTGCGCATGATGATGAAAGGCCCGGCGAAAACGCACATCAGGCAGGACGCAAGCCCGGCAAGCCAGGTCTCTACGGAAAACACGAAACGGGGCGGCTGCCCCGTCACAAGCTGATAGAAACTGCCAAGAATGCCGGCAATCACAAAGCCCGCGCACCCCAGATAAACCGCGAGCACCAAATCAACCATAGGCCCGTTAACCCCTCGTTAACCAATATTGTCCGAGCCTGTGCGACAAGCCCGTACCCTCACGCCTGCCAAGCAGCAAGTTGCGTGCCGGTTCGGATTGGCTGTTAAGGAAACGGTAACCAAGCAATGGCGCTGACGCGGCTCTCCATTCCGCCTCGAAACGGGACACCTGTCCCGTCGCGGAACAGCCGTGCCCGTCTCGTCCCGCCGCCGGGCAAGACGGGGAGCGCATGATGATGCCGCTCACCCTTCCCAGCGGCACGGGAATGCGGGCGCGCCACTTCGCCGCCATCGTCCTGGCCCTGGCCCTGGTGGGAACCGCCTATGTCGCCCACACGGTCGGCAACTGGATGAATTTCGCCCGCGCGCCCAGCACGTGGAGCGAACGCGACGTCCCCCTTCCCGTCACGCTTGGAACGCTGGAGCTGTCGGTTCCGGCCAATCTCATGCGCCGCGTCGAGGAGCGGGTCGCTGGCGGTGCGCTGGAGCGGGTCAATCTCGCCGTCCTGTGGCCCTCGCTCGAGGGATACAGCGAGCTGCGTTCGCGGATGTTCTCGGACTCCGGCGACATGTCGCCGGTGTTTCACATCGCGCTTGCCGACGATGCCACGACCATGGAGACGAGCGAACGGCTGAAGCGGGTCTGGCTGTCACTGGCCAGTGGCGAGGCGCTCCCGGGTCCCGACGGGCTCGCGCTGCTTCCCCTGCCCGGCGACACCTCCTCGGGCACCGACTTCGTGGCCCACAACGTGTCCGGCGACGGCGTCTTCGCCGCACGCTGCTTCACGCCCCGCGACCGCGCCCTTGCCGCCAACTGCGAACGCTCGATCCGCGTCGGCGAACGGCTTTTCGTGACCTACCGCTTCCGCCAGGCCTGGCTGTCCGACTGGCGCAGCCTCGATGCACGCATCTCGGCGCTCGCCGGCTCGCTGCTGCGCTGAGACTCCCCGCGACTTCGCGGTTTCCTCCTGGAAACGCAAAAAGGGCGCCGAACCCGCGTCCGGCGCCCTTTCTTCTCACGGCTCTCGCGTCCCGAAGACCTCACACCTCGTCGAGGTCGATCTCCAGGATGGCCATCTGGAAGTTCCAGCTCAGATCGTCGTCGTCGTCGTCGCGATACAGAACGCCGATGAACTCGTCACCGATGTAGACCTCGGCGGAATCGTCCTTCTTCGGCCGCGCCCGGACGGACAGCTTCGGAAGCTCGAACTTGTGCTGCAGGTAGGCTTCGAGCTTGCGGATTTCGTCTGCCTTCACGGTGGGCTCCTCTTCTCGGCCGGCCTGCGACATGCGGGCGGCATTCATCGGTTGCGTCTTTCCGGTCCCTTTCGGGCGAAACAAGGGCATCACGCCTGACCGAAGCACTTCGGCTAGGGCAACGCCGGCTGGGGAGACCCTACACATTCGCAGGGCCGAACCAACCCGCTAGCCGGCGTTCTCCCCATGCGCCTCCACCCCTGGGGAGAACGGCCCTCGCGCGGACGGGGAACCCGGCGCGATCAGCCGCCGGCGCCGCCGGTGTCCGCCAGAAGCTGGTTCATGCTGCGCGACGGCTCCGCGCAGCCCGCCTGGCCGACAACCCTGGCCGGCACGCCGGCCACGGTGGAGTTCTCCGGCACGTCCTGCAGCACCACCGAGCCGGAGGCCACCTTGGAGCAACGCCCGATCTCGATGTTGCCGAGCACCTTGGCACCGGCTCCGATCAGCACCCCGTTGCGGATCTTGGGATGGCGGTCGCCCTCCTCCTTGCCCGTGCCGCCCAGCGTCACGTTCTGCAGGATGGAAACATTGTCGCCGATCTGCGCCGTCGCACCGACGACGATGCCCGTTGCGTGATCGACGAAGACGCCCTGCCCAACCGGCACCGCCGGATGGATGTCCACCTGGAACACCTCCGAGCAGCGGCTCTGCAGATAGAGCGCGAAGTCCTTGCGCCCGCGCTTCCAGAGCCAGTTGGCCAGCCTATGCGTCTGCAGCGCATGGAAGCCCTTGAAGTAGAGCAGCGGCTCCAGGAAGCGCGTGCAGGCCGGGTCGCGGTCGTGAACGGCGACGATGTCGACGCGGAAAGTCTCGGCCAGTTCCCGGCTCTCGGCGAGCGCCTCGAGATAGGTCTGCCGGATGAGCGAGGCGGAGACGACCACATGACCCAGCCTGTCGGCCAGACGGTGGACGACGGCCTCTTCCAGGCGGTCGTGGTTGAGAACGGTTTCATAGACGAAGGAGGCGAGCGCCGGCTCACCCCTGACCATCGCCGAGGCCTCTTCGCGAAGACGCTCCCAGACGGGGTCGTGGCGCGGCAGGGACGCCGCCTCCGTGGCATTCGTGGATTGCGGCATTCCTGCCTCCTTGCCGCTCGGGGCTCCAGAGAGGAGCGCGGAGCGTGCGTTCAAGCTGCGGTCTCGTTGCTGATCATATAGCGAACGGGGGCTGGAAGACCATAGATCGCGACCGGGGCCGCAACGTCATGCCCGCTCCGGGCTCGCACCGCCCGCGCATCGCCGCGCCGGAGTCGGTTTGTTAACCGATTCCGGCCAGTCTCGGGATGAATGGAACCCCCGGCCCCGCATCTGCAAGGGGCTGCTTGACGGCAAGGGCGGGAGCTGATTCCCTGCGCCCGTCAAGTCCGCTTGATTCTGCATCTGAAGATGCGAATTCAACGCCTCAAGTACCTGAATCACCATCTCAGGCACGACGCGCGACCCGGCCCAAGTTAAAGCAGAAAAATAAAAATAATCACAAGCATCTGCCACCATTCCCTGATGCGGTAATTTAACACGAGCTCATGCTCCGCGTTAAGTTTCGGTTTACCATGTAAACCATTGAATTGACTTATCTCATCACACTTCAACGAGAAACGGAGCGAAAAGCGGTCAGGCCGCCTCCATACGCTCCAGGAACCCCAGCACCTCATCGGCGAAGGCATCGTTCCGGTCCCCCGCCACCATGTGGCCCGCGCCCTTGACGTCCGCGTGGCTCGCATGGGGAACGAGTTCCAGGAACTCCTCGACATGGGCGTCGGTGACGAGTTCCGAACGCGCGCCGCGCACCAGCAGAACCGGAAGCTTGAGCGCCGCCGCCGCCGCGATCAACTCGCCCTCGATGTCCGCCGGTGTGCGGTCGTCATGGGCCCGGGCGCTGATGAAGGCCGGGTCCCAGTGCCAGCGATATCGCCCGTCCTCGTGCAGGCGCAGGTTCTTCGACAGCCCGTCCAGATTGTCCGGCCTCTTGCGATGCGGCAGGTAGCCGGCGATGGCATCGGCAGCCTCTTCCACGGTGGCGAAGCCCTCGTGCATCCGGTCCGACATGAAGGAGATGATGCGCTCCACCCCGCCCCGGTCGAGCCTCGGCGTGACATCGACCAGCACCAGCCCGGACAGCGTGCCGGGCCGCAACCGCCCCTCTGCCAGCATGGAGGCCAGCCCGCCGAGCGAGGCGCCAATGGCGATGGGGCGCCTCCCCGCCTCGGCGGCGATCGCGTCGCTCACGGCAATCACGTCGCGACCGAAGTCGGCAAAGGCATAGGCCCCGCCGGGAATCCAGTCGCTGTCGCCATGGCCGCGCTGGTCGATGCTCCAGGCCCTGAGCCCCCGCTCCGCGAGTCTCTTGCCCGTGGCGCTCCAGGCGTGACGGGTCTGACCACCGCCGTGCAGGAGCAGCGCGGGTCGCCCCGACGCGCCATGCAGGTCGCCGACAAGCCGGTTGCCGTCGGCCCCGGCGATCTCGACGCGCCGCCCGCTCATGCGACGCCCTCGCGCGCCACCCCTTCCAGGAACTCGAGCACGCCGGCCTTGTAGACCTTGTCTCCCACGGCGACCATGTGATCGCGGTCGGGAATCTCCAGCACCCTGGCGCGCGGCAGCAGCCGGGCAAGCTGCTCCGGCGAGCCGGCGATGTCGTCCCTGGTGCCCACGGCCACGAGCACGGGCTGGGCGATGCGCCCAACGTCCGCCTCGGAGATCTTCTGCCGCGAGGAGCGCATGCAGGCCGCCAGGGCCAGCCGGTCGGACTTGGTCTGGTCGGCGAAGGCGCGGAAGGCCCTTCCGGTGCGGTCCGTCACGTCGGAGAGCTTCTCCGCCTCGAGCGCGCTGGCGATCGGCTCCGGGTCTCCGACGCCGGTGACCATCCCGTATCCGAGCCCGCCGAAAATGACGCTGCGCACGCGTTCGGGGTGGTTCAGCGCCAGAAAGGCGGAAATGCGTGCGCCCATGGAATAGCCCATGACATCGCAGCGCTCGATGCCCAGGTGCGCAAGCAGCCGCGCCGCGTCTTCCGCCATGACCGGTGCACCATAGTCGTCCGGGTTGTGGCTTCCCTGGCTTTCGCCATGCCCACGGTTGTCGATGGCGATGACACGCCGCCCCGCCTCGGTCAGAAGCTTCACCCAGCCCGGGTAGACCCAGTTGACGCCCTTGTTGGACGCGAAGCCGTGAATGAGCAGGATCGGCTCTCCCCGCCCCTCGTCGAGGTAGGCGAGACGCAGGCCGGCGGAATCGAAGAAGGGCATACTGTTTTACCTTTACGTAAAGGTCATATATCGGAGTCCTACGATAGGCGTCCCGCGTTCTCTTGAAAAGGCCCGCGACCACTCTCCCACGGGGCTCCATGTCGCGGGGACATGCGCAGTTTTGCCCTGTTCAAGCCTTGCCTTCCTGCGTATGGTCCGCCCCGAAACGAAGTGAAAAGGCCCGTGAGGGCAAAGGTACAGGTGCCCGCAGATCACGGGCGTCCCAAGGCAAGGATGATAGCGATGGCGGATGCAGTGATCCCCCATTTCCAGAACGACGGCGGTCATGACGTGGTCGAGATCGGCGCGAAGGAGTTCCAGTGCGTCGGCGCCCGTCCGCCCTTCGATCACCCGCATGTCTTCCTCGACATGGGTGACGAGACCGAGATCGTCTGCCCCTACTGCTCGACGCTCTACCGCTACAATTCCTCGCTCGGCGCGCGCGAAAGCAATCCGTCCGACTGCATCTGGTCGCCCGCCGCCGCCTGACGGCGTCTCGTCCCGCCCCGCGCCCGGAGAGGCACATGTCGACCCTTTCGCCGGCCCGTGAGCCGCTGCTGATCGCCGGCGCCGGCATCGGCGGGCTGACCACGGCCGTCGCCCTGTCGCGACGCTCGATTCCCTCCGTGGTCGTCGAGCAGGCCGAGGAACTCGCCCCGGTGGGGTCCGGCCTCCAGCTTTCCCCCAATGCGGTTCATGTCCTGCGACGGCTCGGGCTGGAAGAAGCCCTGCTGCGCCATGCCGTAGCCCCGCGCGCGGTGTCCATCCAGGGCGGCGAAAGCGGGCGCACGATCGCCGAAGTCCCCCTTGGCGCCACCGCCGTCGAGCGCTACGGCGCGCCCTATCTGGTGATCCACCGCGCCGACCTGCAGGGCGTCCTTCACGAGGCCGCCAAGCTTTCGGCCGGCATCACGCTGACCTTCGGAACCGGGCTCGTCGATGCGCGGCAGACCGAAGGGCGCGTGCGCCTGACCACCGAGCGCAACGGCCTGTCCGACATTCTCGCCGGCAGCGGCCTCGTCGCCGCCGACGGCGTGTGGTCGACGGTGCGGCGCAAGGTCATGAACATCCGCCAGGCGGTCTACAGCGGACGCACCGCCTATCGCGCCGTGATCCCCATCGACGACGTTCCCCCGGAATGGCGTGACGTCACCGGCCTCTGGATGGGGCGCGACGCCCATGTGGTCCATTATCCGGTGAGTGCTGGAACCCGGTTCAACATCGTGGTGGTCGTCAAGGAGGACTGGCGCGAGGAAACCTGGTCGGGGCCCGCCGACCGGGGCGCGCTTCTTGCGCGCTTCGCGCGCTGGTCGCCGCGCTGCCGGGGGCTGCTGGAACGCCCCGAAAGCTGGCTCAAGTGGGCGCTGTGCGGCATGGATCCGGGCATGCGCTGGGTTGACGGTCGCGTCGCGCTGCTGGGCGATGCCGCCCACGCCATGCTGCCCTTCGCCGCCCAGGGTGCCGCCATGTCGATCGAGGATGCCGACGCCCTGGCCCGCGCGATGGAAACGGCCGGGGACGTGCCCGAGGCCTTTGCCGCCTATGAGGCGGCACGGCACGGCCGCGCCGAACGCGTGCTGCGCCTTGCCCGCGAAAACGACCGCATCTATCACATGAGCGGGCCGATGGCCTTCGCGCGCGACATGGTCATGCGCACGCTGTCGCCCGAACGGCTTCTCGCCCGCCTCGATTGGCTGTATGGATGGCAGCCTCCGCGGGACGCATGAACGCGTGGCCGCCGATCAGCACGAATCCGGGACCGACATCATGAGCGGCGAAAGCAAGGACAAGATCGTCACCGCGGCGTTTCTCGTCATCGGCGACGAGATCCTGTCCGGGCGGACCAAGGACAAGAACATCGGCTATCTGGCCGATTTCCTGACCGCACTGGGCATCGACCTGTCCGAGGTGCGCATCGTGCCCGACGAAGAGGACAGGATCGTGGAGGCGGTGAACGCGCTGCGCGCCCGCTATACCTATGTCTTCACCTCCGGCGGCATCGGGCCGACCCACGACGACATCACCGCCGATTCCATCGCCGCCGCCTTCGGCGTGCCGATCGACCATGATCCGCGCGCGGTGAAGATCCTCACCGACTTCTACCCGCAGGGACAGGTCACCGAGGCCCGGCTTCGCATGGCCCGCATTCCCCAGGGTGCCGACCTGATCGAGAATGCCGTCTCCAGGGCGCCGGGCTTTCGCATCGGCAACGTGCATGTGATGGCCGGCGTGCCCTCGGTCATGCAGTCCATGCTCGACGCCATCGGCCCCACGCTGGAGACCGGCACCAGGATCCTGTCGCGCGCCATCGACGCCGATCTGCCGGAAAGCCGTATCGCCGGCCCCTTGCGCGAGATCCAGGAGGCCTACCCCGGCACCATGATCGGGTCCTACCCACGCTCGATCGACGGCCGCTTCTCGACCCAGATCGTCGTGCGCTCGCGCGACGAGGATCTGCTCGACACGGCGGCCGAGGCCGTGAGCGCGGCGGTTGCCGCAGCCGTCGCCGCCCGTTCCGCCTGATCCAATCCAACCCGCCGCCCCGGCACCGACGACGAGACAGTGATGGAAAACCCGACTCAGCCGAAAGCCTTTCCCGTTTCCTGGGACCAGTTCCACCGCGATTCGCGCGCGCTCGCCTGGCGCCTGTCCGGACAGGGCAAGTGGGAAGCCATCGTGTGCATCACCCGTGGCGGTCTGGTTCCGGCGGCCATCGTGGCGCGCGAGCTCGGCATCCGCATGATCGAGACGGTCTGCATCGCCTCCTATCACGATTACGAGAGCCAGGGAGACCTGCAGGTGATCAAGCCGGTCGACCCGGCCGTCATCGATCTCGACGGCGGCAAGGGCGCAAGCGTGCTCGTGATCGACGATCTGGTCGACACCGGCAAGACCGCACGCGTCGTGCGCGAGATGCTGCCCGACGCCCATTTCGCCACCGTTTACGCCAAGCCCATGGGGCGCCCGCTGGTCGACACTTTCGTCACCGAGGTCTCCCAGGACACCTGGATCTACTTCCCCTGGGACATGGGCTGGCAGTTCCAGCCGCCGATCGCCCACTCCACCCAGGGCTGAGCCGGCGCGCCCTCCATTTTCCGCAAACGCGGAATCCGCCGCGATTTCGGCGCAATTTGCGATACACAAGGGGACATGAGCGGTCTTCTCGCCAGATGTCGCCACGGTCTGACCGTGTGCCTTCTCCTTGCCTTCGCGCTTCACGCGGGCGGGGCGTTTCCCCATACGATGGCAAACCGTGTGGCCGAGGCCGCGCGCCAGCTTGCCATGCAGAAGGGCGCGGATGGCCAGACGACCCGGGCGCCCGCGACACGTCCCTGCCAGCAGATCTGGGCCAAGTGCGCGCCCTACCTTTATCCGGCTGCCGCCGGTCTCGACACACCGGAGCCGGTCGTCCACCCGCGCCCGCGCGGAGCGCCGCGACTTCTGGCGCTCGCCGACCCCGGTTTCGACGGTCCGCCCCCTCGCGTTCGGGCCTGAAAACCTCTCGTTAGAACTTTTCGAGGGAACCTGACCCGCGTCTTGCGGGTTCTATCAAGGCCCGCATGCGGAAACGGACCTCGCCGACGGCGGGGCATCGCCTGCCCGGCCGCACCCGCCTCTCGACCGGCGGCGTGACCGACCCAAGTGACACGACATGAAGAGAACAATGCCAGAAACCCTTGCCGCGCCGTCGCGGCGCGCCGTGCTCGCCGGTTTCGCCGGCCTTTCCGCGCTCACCCTCGCCGGTTGCCAGACGGGCCGGAACCCGCGTATCGCGCAGGCGGGGGCCGTGGCGCCGCGCCGCGTGATCGATCCCTACTACCTTCAGATGTACGCGGCCATGCCCGAGGAGAAGTACCCGGTACCGGCGGTGGATCTGAGCAAGCTGGATCCCGTGTACTTCCGTCAGGTCGTGCCCTATCGCACCACCGAGCGCCCGGGCACCCTGGTCGTCGACACCCCCAACCGCTTTCTCTATCTCGTGATGGAGAACGGCGAGGCCCTGCGCTACGGCGTCGGCATCGGCCGTGCGGGCTTCTCGTGGGGCGGACGCGCGCGCATCGCCTACAAGCGCGCCTGGCCGCGCTGGACGCCGCCGTCCGAGATGATCGAGCGTCAGCCGGAGCTGGAAAAATACCGCAACGGCATGGAACCGGGTCTGGAGAACCCTCTCGGCGCGCGCGCGCTCTACATCTTCGAGGGCGGGCGTGACACGCTGTACCGCATCCACGGCACGCTGGAGACCTGGTCCATCGGCCGCGCCGTGTCCTCGGGCTGCGTGCGCCTGCTGAACCAGGACGTCATCGATCTGGCGAACCGGGTGCCAAACGACACGCCGATCACCGTGATCCAGGGACCGTCCGAGGCACCGGCCGCCTGACGGCTCCGGGTACAGGCGCCAACTCACCATGGCGCCAACGCACGCCACCCAATGCTATAATGGCCCGCGCCCGCATGGAGCGCGGGCTTTTTCGTTCGGGCGGGTGCGACCGTCAGAGCGCGAACATCAGATCGCGAGCGTCACCGGCCGGTCGGCGACGATCTCGTCCTCGGTGATACGGCACCCTACCGCATAGGCCTCGACCCCGGCGGCCCGCGCCGCCTCGAAGGCACGCACATAGGCCGGGTCGATGTCGCCGGCAAGCGACAGGCGCTCGCAGTCGGGCCGCTGCACCAGGTAGACCATGGCGGCCCTCGCGCCCTCGCCCACCATCGTCGCCATCTCGTCCAGATGCTTGGCGCCGCGCGCCGTCACCGAATCGGGAAACTCCGCAAGGCCCGGCCGGCGCATCAGGTGGACGTTCTTCACCTCCACGTAGACGGAGCGTCCGTCGGCCTCCTCCAGCAGGATGTCGATGCGCGAGTTGCGGCCGTATTTCACCTCGCGCCGCAGCGACGTGAAGTCCGCAAGCTCCGGGATCGCGCCGGCGCGCAGCGCCTCCTCGACAAGCGTGTTGGGATGCGCGGTGTTGATCCCCACAAGCACCCCGTCGGCTTCCACCAGTTCCCAGGAGAAGGCGAGCTTGCGCTTCGGATTGTCGGAGCGCGACAGCCACACGCGGGCGCCGGGCTCCTTGAGGCCGGTCATGGCGCCGGGATTGGCGCAATGGGCGGTCACCTCCTCGCCGCTGCCGTCGAGGACGACATCGGCGAGAAACCGCTTGTAGCGCTTCACCAGACGCGCGGACACGAGCGGGGCGGGAAAACGCATGGGCAAGCTCCTGGCGGGCTGTTGATGCCGGCTCAGCGCGACCAGAAGTCGGGGTCGAGCAGCACGATGACGGTGAAGAGTTCGAGCCGGCCCATCAGCATGGCGAAGGAGAGGATCCACTTCGCACCATCCGGCAGCGAGGAGAAGTTGCCCGCCGGGCCGATGATCGGACCGATGCCCGGTCCCACGTTGCCGACCGACGTCGCCGCCGCCGACAGCGCGGTCAGCAGGTCGAGGTCGAAGGCGGCGAGCGCCAGCGTGATCACGCCGACCGTGCCCATGTAGACCACAAGGAAGGCAAGCACCGAGAAGGAGAGCTCCTGCGTCAGCCGCGTGTTGCCGTAAAGCTCCGGCACGACGCGGTTCGGCCGCACCATGCGGCGCAGGTGGGCGCGCACGGTGCCGAAGAACACCAGGAAACGAAAGATCTTGATGCCGCCCGTGGTCGAGCCCGTGCAGCCGCCGACGAACTTCAGCAGCAGCGCCAGCACGACGATGGGCGCCCCCCAAGTGGTGTAGTCGCCATAGGCGTAGCCGGTGCCGGTGACCACCGCGATCATGTTGAAGGCGGACATGCGCAGGGCATCCTCGAACTCCACCCGGTGCACGAGGCCGATGTAGACGGTCACGGCGAGCGACACGATGACGATGAAGCCGAGGAAGGCGCGCACCTGCGGATCGCGCCACAGGGCCATGGGTTCGCCGCGCAGGCCCTGGATGATGAGCACGAAGGGCAGCGCGCCGATCACCATGAAGACGATGGCGATCCAGGCCGTCGCCGGCGCGGTGAAATAGGCGAAGGACGCGTCATGGGTGGAATAGCCGCCCGTGCTGACGGTCGTGAACGCATGGTTCACCGCGTCGAAGGGCTCCATGCCGCTCGCCCAGTAGGCGAGGCCGCAAAGCGCCGTCAGGAACAGATAGGACACGCCGATGAGGCGCACCAGCTCGATGGAACGGGCAACGATCTTCTCGCTGCGGTCGGAATTCTCGCTCTGGAAAAGCTGCATGCCGCCGATGCGCAGGAACGGCAGCAGAACGATGGCCATGACGATGATGCCGACGCCGCCCATCCACTGCATGAGCGAACGCCACACGAGCAGTCCGGGAGGCAGGCCGTCGAGACCCGAGAGCACGGTGGAGCCGGTCGTGGTGAAACCCGACACGGCCTCGAACACCGCATCCGCATAGCCCACGCCCAGCCACAGGAACGGCAGCGCGCCGAAGGCCGGCAGCGTGACCCAGGACAGCGTGGTGAGGATGAACGTCTGGCGCATGTTGAGCCCGTCGCCCAGCGATCCGCCAACGGCAACGGACAGCAGCAGGCCGATGAGCCCGGTGATGAGCGCGGACATGACGAAGGCCTGCCAGTCGGCATTGCGCGCCGCGACATCCACCATCGCCGGAATCAGCATGGCCGTGGCAAGCCCCACGTGGAGGAAGCCGAGAACGTTCAGAACGGGGCGCAGCGAAATCACGTGCCGGGCGTCTCTCGTCGTCAATGACTCGGCAAAGCCTTAGCCCATTTCCGGCCCGAACCCTACCCCGATTTGACAGGGTCCGGACCCGGCCTTCACGGATCGCCACTCGGGATGTGCCGACATGGGACCGGGCGCGTTCACCCCCCGTGTCCGCCCGCGTCGCCATGTCGGACCGTTCGACCCCTCGCCCGTGCGCGCGATGCGCCTGGCGAGGGGCGTCGTCACCCTCTCGCGATCCTGCGCAACTTGACCGATGCACGATAGCGGTCATCACCATAGCTTTCGTACATGCCATCGAGGATCGCCAGCAGCCGGCCCGCGCCGAAATGCCGAGCCCATTCAAGCGGCCCCCTGGGGTAGTTGAGCCCGAAGCGCATCGCGGTATCCACGCCCTCGACGCTGGCAACGCCCGTCAGCACGGCCTCGGCCGCCTCGCTCGCCAGCATCGCCAGGGTCCGGGCCACGACAAGGCCAGGCGTATCGTCTAGCGCATGAGCCCGTATCCCCGCGGCCGCGAACAGCGCCACCGCGTCATTCAGCGCCTCCGGCGGGGCCGCGTCGTGCACCGCGATCGCGATATCCGTCACGCTGGAGTAGTCGTCGGCAAGGTCGAAGACGACGAGCCCCCTCGCCGCCGTTTCCTCGCGCAAGGTGGCCGGACGCCCGTCCGTGACGGTCAGGCACGCGCTTCCGAAGGACAGGACGCAGTCCCCCTCCCCCTGCTCGAGACGCAGTTCCACGCCGTTGTCCCGAAGCCGGGACAACAATCCCGCCAATGGCGCGCTGTCGCCGGAAACCTTCACGACACCGTCCACGGGGCGCGGCTGGAACGGCTCGGTGGCCGGCTCCTCCCCGTCGTAGTCGTAGAACCCGCGACCGGACTTGCGGCCCAGGCGACCGGCGGCGACCATCTCCCCCTGCAACTGCGAGGGACGGTAGCGCGGATCGCCGAAATAGGCCTCGAATGTCGAGCGGGTAACCGCGGAATTGACGTCGTTGCCGATCAGGTCCATCAGCCGGAACGGCCCCATGGGGAACCCGGCTCCCGCCGTCAGCAGCGTGTCCACCAGAGCGGGCGGAGCCGCGCCTTCCTCCACCACGCGAAGCGCCTCGGCATAAAAGGGCCGGGCCACCCGGTTGACGATAAAGCCCGGGGTCGACTTCGCATGGACGGGCTTCTTGCCCCAGCGTGCCGCCGTTTCGAAGATGCAGCCGGCCACCCCGGGGTCGGTGGCAAGACCCGAGACGACCTCCACCAGCTTCATCACCGGCGCCGGATTGAAGAAGTGCATTCCCACGAGATTGCCCGGGCGTTGCAGGCCGGCCCCGATGGCGGTAACGGAGATCGAGGATGTGTTGGTCGCAAGGATCGCCGTTTCGGACAGGATCTCTTCAAGGTCGCCAAAGAGCTGGCGCTTGATGTCGAGGCGCTCGACGATGGCCTCGATCACCAGGCCTGCCGGGGCAAGGTCCTTCAGCTCACCAGCCAGACGGATGCGCCCGACAAGCGCATTCGCGTCCGCCCTGGCCATGCGTCCCCGCGCGACACGGCGTTCCAGCCCCTCGGACAGGCGCGACAGGCCGGCGGCGGCGGCTCCCGGAACGGCATCGTAGAGCAGAACATCATGACCGCCAGCCGCCGCGACCTGCGCGATGCCGGCCCCCATCGTGCCCGCTCCCACGACCGCGACGACGACGTCGGTTCCCAGTGGCTCCCCGCTCATGCCGTGCCTCCGTCCCAAAGCCTGTCGGGGACAAGGACGATCTTTCCTCGCGCGGCTCCCTGTTCCAGCGCCTCGAAGGCATCGTGGATGCGCGAAAGCGGAAGCTTGCTGGAAATGCGCGGCTTCAGCCGCCCCTCCCGCCAAAGTCCGAAGATGCGCTCCTGCGCGTCGCGAACCCTGGCGAGGTCCCGTTTGCGATAGTCCGTCCACTGCAGGCCGGAAACAGAGATGTTCTTGACCAGCAGATAGTTCGCCCGGAAGGAGGGAATATCGCCGGCGGCAAAGCCGATAACCACGTAGCGTCCCTCCCAGGCCATGGCCCGCAAGGCGGCTTCGGCGACCGGACCGCCAACCGGATCGATCACGACATCCGCACCGTGCCCGTCGGTCAACTCCAGAACATGCGCCCGCAGACTGTCGCGAAGGTCCGGGGCGGCCGTGTCGACAACAGCATCCGCTCCCAGTTCACGAGCCACCCGCGCGCCCTCGGCTCCTCGTGTCGCCGCGATCACCTGGCGCGCGCCCAGCGCGCGCGCAAGCTGGATGGTGGCCATCCCGATGCCTCCGCTCGCACCGAGAACCAGAACCCGGTCGGCCGGCCTGAAATCGGCGCGGGCGAAAAGCCCGAACCAGGACGTCTGGTACACGAGGCCCAACGCGGCCGCGATGTCGGAGGGCACATCGTCGGGCACGGCGAAGCAGTGATCGGCCTTCACCGCCACCCTTTCCGCATGCATGCCGTGAACCGGCAGCGCCAGGACGCGCTGGCCCACCGTGAAGTCCCCGACCGCGCTCCCTGCGGAAAGCACGCGACCGACGCCTCCAAGCCCCGGGGCGAACGGCAGCGGGACCTTGACCTGATAGCGACCCTCCACATGCAGGATGTCGGGAAAGTTGACCTCGGACGCCTCGACTTCCAGGAGGAGTTCGTCATCGCCGGCAACCGGTTCGGCAAGGTTCCCGACCCGGAGGTCGCGCCAGGGGCCATACTGGGTGACGAGCGCGGCCCTCACGACGCACCCGCCTTCGCCCTGTCGGCGGCGATCACGGCTGCACGTGCCGGGATGAAGCCCGGCAGCCCGGTCATGCGATGGATGGCGGTCGTCACCGTCCAGTGACGGGCAAGACCGCCACGGACGGTCCGCTCGATCGGGCCGTCGGGATAGCCGAGCCCGAGGCTGCAGGTCTTGTCCATGTCCTCGGCGGAGGCAAGACCGTCGTCGAGGAAGCGCAGCGCGTCGTTGTACTTTGGACGGACAAGCCGATCGACGATACGCCCGGGCCTGTCGGCGCACACAACGGTTTCAAGGCCGACCACCTCGAACACGGCACGGGCGGCCTCGATCGCCGCCGGGCTGGTGTCGGGCTGACACACGATCTCTACGAGACGCGAGGGAGCGTCCGCACCGTTCCGGTAGCGCGCGAAACCGACGACATTCGAACCTTCGCGTCCCGGGGTCTCTTCTCCGGTATGGTGGGCGAGGCACTCGGTATCGAGTTCGACCAGCACGGCGAGCCTGGCGGGATCCGGCGCATAGGCTCCCCCGAGGCAAACCGTGACGTCGCCCGTTTCGGTTGCGGCGGACAGGAAAGCGTCGCCTGCGGGAAACGAGCGGCTTTCATTCGTCCCGGCAAGCGTGAAGTCCGGGGCCTCGGTCGCCTTTTCGCGCGACAGTCCGCTGAGCAGCCCGCGCCCGGATTTTGCGCCCAGGCGTCCGGCCGCCACCATCCGACGCAGGATCGGCGGAACCGACGCGCGCGGATCGAGCGTGATCGGATAGAACGCCTCGCCGAGGCGAACCTGGGTGTCCAGTCCGATCAGGTCGATCAGGCGGCACGGCCCCATCTTGTATCCGAGCCCCGTGCAGATCGCGGTATCGATGTCCTCGGGCGTCGCGACACCCGCCTCGACCGCGCGCAGGACGTCGTTGTTGAACGGCACCAGGAGCGCATTGAGAATGAAGCCCGGCCGGTCCCGGGTTTCGACGGGAAGCTGGCCCGCGGCTTCCGTCCACGCCCAGGCGGCGGCGAAGGCCTCGTCGTCCGTGTTCAGCCCGCGCGACATCTCGATCAGCTTCATCAACTGGGCAGGCAGGCAGAAATGCATGCCGACGACCCGGTCCTCACGACCGCACCCGCCGGCGATCTGCGTGATCGAGAGGGTGGAGGTGTTGGACGCGAAGATCGTCCGCGGGGCGCACACCTCGTTGAGACGGGAGAAAAGCTCCCTCTTGGTTTCGAGATCCTCGAAGATCGCCTCGATCACCAGATCGCAATCGGCAAGCGCGGAGAGGTCGGTCGCATCGATCATGCGCGCGAGCGCGGCATCGCGCTCCGCCTCGCTCATGCGCCCCTTCGCGACGGCCTTGGCGAAAAAGTCTTCCGCCGCCTTGCGAGACCGCTCGAGCCCCTGTGCGGACTGGTCGAAGCACACCGTCTCGAAGCCCGCGCGGGCGGAGACCATCGCAATGCCCGCGCCCATGGTGCCGCCGGCGCCGCAGACGCCCACTTTCCTGATACTGGTCATTTGGCAACGAAGCTCCGTCCGAGAAGTTGACGATGGATCTGGTTGGTACCTTCCCAGATCTGCGTGATCTTGGCGTCGCGCATCAGCCGTTCGGCACGATAGTCCTGGCAGTAACCGTAGCCGCCGTGAAACTGGACGCATTCGATCGCCATCTTCATGGCGAGGTCCGAGGCACGCAGCTTGGCGACCGACGCCTCGAGCCCCATGTCCTCGATGCCCTGGTCCACGAGACCTCCGACGTAGTCGGTCCAGTGCTCCACCATTGCGAGTTCCGCCGCCAGGTCGGCGAGCGTGAACTGGTTCGCCTGGAAGTCGAGAACCCGCTTTCCGCCCTGCACCCGGTCGTTGCCGTAGGCGACCATGTCCTTGAAGGCCGCGCGGGCGATCCCCCGGGCGTGGGCGGCAACGGAGGGGCGGGACTTGTTCAGCGAGGCCAGAAGGATCGCAAGGCCGTCGCCCGGCGCGCCGAGCAGGTTGGCGCGCGGCACCCGGCAGTTGTCGAAGGACAGCGCGCAGGTGGACGAGCCGTTGTGGCCCATCTTGTGTTCCTTGGAGACCACGTCGAAGCCCGGCGTTCCCCTCTCCAGGATCAGCACCGAGATGGACTTCTTCGGGTCCTCGATTTCGGACCACTTTCCGAACAGCAGGTAGAGGTCCGCGACATCGCCGTTGGAGATGAAGATCTTGGATCCCTTCACGAGGATGTCGTCACCGTCGGGCGTGAAGGTCGTGCGCATTCCGGTCGCATCCGACCCGGCCGTGGACTCCGTGATCGCAAGGGCGCCGAGACCACCCTCGGCGATGCGCGGCAGCAGGCGGGCGCGCTGCTCGTCGTTGCCGTACTGGATCAGCGGCTTCATGCCGTGAAAGTTCGTCGCCCAGATGATGCCCGTGGACGCGCAGGCCTCGGAGATGACCGAAACGATCTCGAGGTAGAGGCGGTAGGACATGGGCATCCCGCCGTATTCCTCGGGCACGAAGACCGCATTGAGACCCAGTTCGTTGAGCGCACGAACGTTTTCCCAGGGAAACTCGCTGGTGCGATCGACATGTTCCGCGTTGGGCGCGATCACCTCGTCGGCAACCCGCTGCACCTGATCGAGGATCAGGCGTTCTTCCTCGTTCCACCCGCGCGTACGGGCAAGCTGTTCCAGCAGTTTCATCAGTGGTTCATCCCCTGGCCGCCGTCGATGTAGATGGTCTCCCCCGTCAGGAAGGGAGTCGCTTCGCTGATGAGGGACCCGACCAGACGCGCGACGTCGTCCGGACAGCCCGGCCCGCCGGCCGGGATGCGTGTCTTCATCCAGGCCTGGACCTTCTCCCGGGCGAGATAGTCGCGGTTCAGGTCAGTCTCGATGTATCCGGGCGCGACATTGAGAACGCTGATGCCGTACCGCGCCCATTCCACCGCCATGACCCGAGTCATCGCGGCCACCGCAGCCTTGGAGGCGCAGTAGGCAAGGTTCCCCGGCGCGCCGATCTTGTCGAACAGCGAGCCGATGTTGACGACGGTTCCGCCGCGCTCCTGCAGGTGCGGAAAGACCTCGCGCGCCGCGACCATGACGGCGGTGGCGTTGAGCGCCATGGTGCGCTCGAAGTCCTCGACGGAGAACGACCCCGCCGGCGCGGTGATGTGAACCCCCGCGTTGTTCACCAGCGCCGCGACGGGCCCCTCGGCGGCAATGCCCGCCATGACCTCGCGCACGGCCGCCTCGTCGGTCATGTCGCAGGCCACATGGCGGCCGAACTCTCCGGTTCCGGAGCGCGACAGGCAGACGACGTCCCTGCCTCGCGACACGAGATCCCTGGCGATGGCGAGGCCGATGCCCTTGGATCCTCCGGTGACGACGATCTGTCCCTCAGCCATCGGTGAACTCCGGTTTGCGTTTTTCCTCGAACGCCGCCATGCCCTCTTCGGCATCGCGGGTGCGGTAGGCCAGCGTCGAGAGCTCCGCCTCGAGCTGGAGCCCTTCATGCAGGTTCAGGTCGCTTCCGCGCTGGACGGCGCGGCGGGCAAATTCGAGAACCGGAAGGCTGTAGCCGCTGAAGCGACGGGCGAACTCGAGCCCGGCTTCCCGCAGGTCCCCCTCGCCCACCAGCCGATGAACCAGCCCGATCCTCTCCGCCTCCTCGGCCTTCACCGAGCGGCCGGTCAGGATCATGTCGAGGGCCCGTGCCTCGCCGATCACGCGCGGCAGGCGCTGCGTTCCGCCGTAGCCGGGGATGAGCCCGAGCTTGACCTCCGGCAGCCCGAAGACCGCATTGGCGCTGCAAAGGCGGAATGTCGCCGCGAGTGCAAGTTCGAGCCCGCCTCCGAAGGCGTAGCCGTTGACCAGCGCCACCGAGGGAACCGGCAGCCGGTCGAGCCTGGCGAAGACCGCCTGGCCGAACTCGGCGCCGCGCCGCTGGTCGACCAGCGACCGGTTGCGCAATTCCTTGATGTCGGCGCCGGCGCAGAACGCCTTGTCACCGGCACCGGTGATGAAAAGCGCCCGGGTTCCCTCCATTCGCGCAGCCTCGTCCAGCGCCTCGCGGATTTCCGCGAGAATGGCGAAGGACAGTGCGTTGAGCGCTTCGGGACGGTTCAGCGTGAGGAGCGCGAACTCCTCCATCCGCTCCAGTCTGACGGACATGTTCAGGCCTTCACTTTGCTTGCGGCATAGCGCACCGGACGCGGTGAGATATCGCCGCGCTTCACCATTTCGGTCAGCTCGCGCTTGAGGATCTTGCCGCTGGGCGTCAGCGGAAGCTCTTCCATCGCGATGAACCATTCCGGCATGTCGAACTTGGACAGCCCCTCTCTCGCCAGGTGGTCGAGGATCTCCTCGCCCTCCACGCTGCCGATGACCGCGAGGCACACCTTCTCGCCCAGCCGCTCGTCCGGCACGGGAAAGGCTGCCGCCTTGCTCAGGCCCGGATGGGTGAGGCTCAAGGCTTCGATCCGGGAGGGGAAGATGTTGTGGCCGCCACGGATGATCAGGTCCTTGGAACGCCCGAGGATCTTCAGGTTGCCGTGCTCGTCGAGGACGCCCAGATCACCCGACATCATGTATCCGTGCCGGTTGAAGGACTTCGAGGTGGCTTCCTGGTTGCCGTAGTAGCCGAGCATGAGCAGGGCGCCCCGCCCGCCGATCTCGCCGGGCTCGCCGACCGGCAGTTCCCGGTCAAGGTCTTCGGGGTCCCAGATCTTCACGTCGTAGCACCGGCCACCCCGACCGCACGTCGCCACCGAGACATCCAGCGGATCGTCCGGATGGGTATACTGGTGCGAGGAGTTTTCCGTCATCCCGTAGATGTTCTGCGGCGTGATGCCCTGTTCGACGAAGGACCGCGCGAGCACCTCGGGGATCGGCGCGCCCGCCATGTAGAACACGCGCACCCGCCCCATCTTGGCCATGCCCCGGCTCTTCTGCTCGGCAAGGATATCCATGGCGTGGGTGGGAACGCCCAGAACATAGGTCGCTCCCGTCGCGACGACCCAGTCGAGCCGGCTCTGTCCGGGTTCCGGATCGTCGACAACCAGTTCGGCGCCGCTGACCAGCCACTGCCCCGCCGCGACCCATGCGATGTGGTGCGACAGCGGGCTCAGCGTCAGGATCACGTCGCGGCTGGAAATCTGCCAGTCGCGCACAAGGTCACGGGCGTTGGACAGGAGCGTGTTGGACGAATGCATCACGCATTTGGGCTTGCCCGTCGTCCCGGACGTGAACGCGAGATAGGCAACGCTGTCGGGGTTCTGGTGCACACCGCCGGCACTGCCGGTGATGTGTAGCGGAAAGTCAGCAGGCGTATAGAGCTTCCGCACGAAGGGAAGCGCCGTCACCATCGCCTCGAAGTCGTGCCGGTCGCGATCCGCGCCCCACCCGTCCTCGGTGATCACGATGGCCGGCTTGAGTTCGTTGAGCAGGTCGACGATCTCGCCACAGGTGTAGCTTCGGTGAAGCGAGGGGTTGCAGGCCACGCCGAGCCGCGAGCACGCGAGAAACGCGACGATCACCTCGACCCGGTTGGACATCCAGATCGATATCCGGTCGCCGGCGCCGATGCCGCGATCCGCAAAGCTGTCGGCGAGGGCGTCGACGCGGGCCAGCAGGCTGCGCCAGTCCAGCCGAAGTCGGCTGTCGCGAATGGCGGGCGCGGACGGCATGTGGTTGGCATGCTTGACCAGCAGATCGTAGAACGTGTCGTTCTGCCAGGCGCCGCTTTCATAGTAGCCACGGGCGGTCGCCGGATCGTGAAGGGTCAGGAACGGTCGCATGGCAGCCTCCTACTGTCCGAACCGCGACGGGTCCGGCTTGCGCCGTTCCTTGAAGGCCTCGCTCAGTTCGTGGTGCTCGTCGGAAACGAGATACTGGCTGAGCAGCAGGTCGTGGGTCACCCGCGAGAGACCACCGACGCCACCATGGCGGGCGTTGAAGGCGCCCTTGATCGAGGCCAGCGCGAAGGCGCCCCGCTCGGCGATCTCCAGCGCGAACTCGCGGGTCTTCTCCCGCAGTTCCCCATCGGGAGCGATGCGGTTGATGAGGCCCATGTCCTTCGCTTCGGCGGCGCTGATCTTGGGGTTCGCGTACCAGATTTCCTTGGCGCGCTTCTTGCCGACGAGATCCTCCAGGTACCAGGTGCCGTAGCCGGCATCGAACGACCCCATCATCGGGCCGACCTGGCGAAAGACCGCGCTTTCCTTGGCGATGGTCACGTCGCAGACCATCTGGAGCACGTTGCCCCCGCCCACGGCGAAGCCGTTGACCGAGGCGATCACCGGCTTCTGCAAACGGTCGATCGCTTCGTACATCTCCAGCGTCGGCAACGTTCCCGCATAGAGACGCGTGTCCTCCATGCCGGTTTTCTCTCCACCGATGCAGAAGAACTTTTCGCCCGCCCCCGTCAGCACGATGACGCGTGTGCGCGTCTCGCGCCGGATCGCCTCGATGCAGTCACGGATCTCGTGACACATGACCTGGGTGAACATGTTGCCATTGTCGGGACGGTTCAGCGTGATCGTGCCGATCGGGCCGTCCTCTTCATAGAGAATCTCTGTGAAAGACATTGGTGTTTCCTTCCCTTTCGAGGTCCTGCCGTTCAACGGGGACGCAGTTTCTTGAGAATGTCCTGGGTGTGTTCTCCAAGCCGCGGCGGAGCGGCGCGCGGGACCGCGATCTGCTCGTCGATGCGAATGCCGAGCCCGATCTGCGGAACACAGCGCTCCCCGTCGCGCAGGGTGAAGAAAAGGCCCCGCTCCTGAAGCGCGGGGTCATGGGCGACGTCCTCGACGCTATTGATCGGCCCGGCCGGAACCCTGACCCGGGCGAACAGGGCCAGCCATTCGGCGCGCCCCCGGGTCAGCAGGATCGACTGGATCTTCTCGACGATGACCGCCCGGTTCTCGCGCCGCCTGCTGTTGCCGGAAAATTCGGGCCGCTCGGCGAAGCCCGGATCCCCCAGCGCGTCCCAGAACCGCCGCCAGATCGCGTCCGACCCGAGGCCGAGGTTGATCGGCTTGTCCGCCGTTTCGAAGCTCTGGTAGATCGCGATGACGCTGTCGGTCCCGCCGGAGCGGACCGGCACCTCGCCCGAGCCGAGATAGCTGGCGATCCGGCAGCTGAGAAACCGTGTCATGCTTTCCAGCAGGCTGATGTCGATCTTGGCCCCCCGTCCGGATTTCAGGCGCCCGAGGTAGGCGGCCATCGCCGCCATGGCCGCATCCTGCCCGGCGAGCATGTCCGCCGCCGGCGCCCCGATCTTCTGGGGCGGGTTCTCGGCCGAGCCGGTGATGTCCATGATGCCGGAGTAGCCTTCCGCGATCAGGTCGTAGGAGGTCAGCGCCGAACGCTCCCCATCCAGGCCGAACCCGGTGATGGACACATGGATCAGGTCGGGCTTGCGCGCGGACAGGGTCGCGTGGTCGAGCCCGAGCTTGACCTGGACGTCCGGCGGCTGATTGCTGACGACGATATCCGCCTCGTCGAGCAACTGCTCGAAGCTGCAACGCCCCTCCTCGGTGCGCATGTCGAGCACCAGGCTTTTCTTGTTGCGGTTCACAGCCGTGAACCAGAGCGCCTCTCCCTCCAGAAAGGGCGGGCCCCAATGGCGGGCATCGTCACCGGTCGGCCGTTCGATCTTGATGATCTCCGCGCCGAAATCGGCAAGAAGCATCGTGGCATACGGGCCGGCAACCGAAGTTGTCAGGTCGAGAACCTTGCAACCCTCTAGGAAATCGAACCCGCGCCCGGCTTCCAGCACCGGCAGCCTGCGCCAAGGCGCGTCGTTCTCGTGCGGACCCGGCTCGGCCGTCTCACTCAACATAGAACCTCTCCCTGTTCGGTCGGGAAAAGGTCCGCAATTACCGTGCCAGAGACAGGGGCCGGCCACACCCTACTCGAGGAACTTCTTGTAGAGGTAGCTGCGCGAGATCCCGAGATGCTCCGCCACCCGCTTCTTGTTGCCGCGAAAGCGCACCATCGCCTCGGCCACGAGTTCCCGCTCGTACCGCTCAAGCGCATCGCGCAGGGTCTGGCCGTCTTCGCCGACGCCCGCCGGCGACGGCTCCGCGCGCATCGGCTCGCCGCCCTTTTCGGTTCGGAAATTGGAGAGCTGCAGCCGATCGTCCTCGTAGAAGACAAAGGCGCGCTCGGTCAGATGACGCAATTCCCGCACGTTTCCGGGCCATTCGCGGCTCATGAGGTAGTCGAAGACATCACTGTCCACCTCAGGGACATCGCGGCCATAGCGCTCCGCGAGATCCTTCAGGAAATGGTTGACCAGCAACGGAATGTCCTCGACGCGGTCAGCCAGTGGCGGGACGTGAATGACGACCGGACTGATGCGGTAGAAGAGATCGAGCCGGAACTTGCCCTGCTCGACGAACTGCTCGAGATCCCGGTTGGTGGCCGAACACAGGCGAAAGTCGATCTGGCGCGGCTTTTCGCCGCCGACACGCTCCACCATCCGGTCCTGCAGCACCCGCAGCAGCTTGGACTGCACCTCCAGCGGCATGTCGCCGATCTCGTCCAGGAAGATCGTCCCCTTGTCCGCCTGCTCGAACTTGCCGGCGCGTCCCTTGCGGTCGGCGCCGGTAAAGGACCCGGCCTCGTATCCGAACAGCTCGCTTTCCACCAGTTGGGCGGGAAGCGCGGCCGCATTCACCGTGACCAGACGCTCTTCCCGGCGCGGGCTCATCATGTGCAGGGCCTGCGCCACGAGTTCCTTGCCGGTGCCGCTCTCGCCCTGGATGAGAACGGGAATGTCCAGGGGCGCGATCTTGCGGATCTGGTCGCGCAGCTTCCGCACCGCCGCCCCCTGCCCGACGATGGCTTCCAGAAAGCTCTCGGCCCTGGCCGTTTCCTTCGCCTCCGCCCGGTACGTCTCGATTTCCTGCTCGAGCGCGTTGATGCGCTTGGCCAGCGCCTCCACCTGCTGCGGTCCCTTGAACATGACCCGCCCGATCGCGCCGACGACCTTGTCTCCGCGACGGATCGGATGGCGGGACACCACGCGCTCGCGTCCGTTCATCCGCTGGATCTGCCCGACCTCGGCGACCCCGGTGCGGATGACGTGAGGCAGCCGGGTGTTCTCGATGATGTCACGCACGCGCTCGCCGACGCCCTCACCGGCCTGCAGGCCGAAGAACTTCTCGTGAATGGGAGAGACAAAGGCGAGACGCGCGTTCGCGTCGATCACCGCCATCGCATCATAGGGGTCGTTCAGGAGGTGCTCGATGATGTCATAGGCGAAGTCGACGCCGAGGAGGAATTGCAGCGCTGTCGGGCTAGTGTCTCCAAAGAGGACAACAAGGCGCCCCTGCTCGTAAGGGGCGACCACCGCGACGTAACTTGCATCCGTCAGGCTGATCACGACGATACGCCGCTCGGTGGCCGCCTCCAGCCATTCCGTGTCCGTCAGCATCGCCCGAATTCTGGGCTCCGAGGCGGCACCATTATGCAAGATCAACTGGTTGTCGTCCCCGACCATGGCAATGCCGAGAATGCCATGCGTGTCACCGCTCTTCGGCGTCTTGTTCATCGGATCCTCCCGTATCGGACGCAACACTGTCCTCACAGCGGACACAACGTCAAGGGCCCGGACACCGAAACCGTACGTCCGGGGCCCGGACCCCGCGGCATCCGCCGGCCCGACGCCGGCATGTCGCTCTGGCACGGAACTTGAAATGGAGCGGCAAAAACAGCCCCGCGCCGGACCGCGGGGTCAGACTACCGGGAGGAAACCGCATGAACGTCGCCATGAGACTGGCGCCGGAAGCGCATCAATCGCTTCTGGTCACCCGCCAGACCATCCAGGCGGTCGAGATCCTCGAGTACGGTCTCGACGAGCTCGACGCCTTCCTGCAGGACCAGTCGGCGAGAAATCCGCTGTTGCGCGTCACGCCTCCGCGTGCGCGTGCGGCCCGCTCCCTGTCCCTCCCGCGCGGCGCGCGGGCGGGGCCCTCGCGGGACGGGGCCGGACTCGTCGAGGCGCTGACGGCGGAGCCGCAAGGTCTGCGCCAGGATCTTCTTCGACAATTGTCGCTTGCAAGGATGGAGCAGCGGACGCGTTTTCTTGCCGCGTATCTCGTGGAATCTCTCGATGATGCCGGATATCTGCGGACGGATCTCGACGTGATCGGCGACATGCTGGGCGCCGGCGAAGACGAACTGATGCTGGCCCTGCGGGAGGTCCAGAAGCTGGAACCGACCGGCGTCGGAGCCCGGAGCCTGCGGGAGTGCCTGCACCTGCAGCTTCTCGAACAGGGGCCCGTCGAGGCTCCCGTGCGGGCGCTGCTGGACAATCTCGAACTGGTCGGAAGCGGCAATCCCGGCCGCCTGGCCCGGCTGTGCGGCGTGGACAGGCAGGAGATCCCCTCGCTGCTTCGGCGCCTCAGGAAGCTGGATCCGCGACCGGGTCACCGCTTCGCGCCGGAGCCGACCGAATACGCTCCGCCGGATATCCTCGTGACCGCGACGCCGGACGGCGGGCTGAAGGTCGAGGTCAATCCCGATCTCCTGCCGCGCGTGCTGATCGACAATGAGTATTACGCCGAGTTGAGCGGCCGGATGACGACCGCCGGGGACCGCACCTATCTGCGTGGCTGCCTTCAGGAAGCCGGCCAGCTCGTGCGCAACCTGGACCAGCGCGCGCGAACCACCCTCGCGGTCGCCGCCGCCATCGTCCGCCACCAGTCGGGCTTCTTCCGCGAAGGGGCGAAAGCGCTGCGGCCACTGTCGCAAAAGGACATAGCCCGGGCGGCCGAGATACACGAATCCACCGTCAGCCGCGCGATCGCCAACCGCTATCTTCTCTGCTCGCGCGGACAGTTTCCGCTGAAGTTCTTCTTTTCCGACGGATTGAGCACGGCCGGCAGCGAGAGCGTCGCCGCAAGCGTCATCCGCGAGAGGATCCGGGAGATGGTGAAAGGCGAAACCGCGGCCGGCGTCCTGTCGGACGATGATATCGTCTCCCGCTTGCGGAGGGAGGGAACCTCCGTCGCCCGCCGCACCGTCGCCAAGTATCGCGGCCAGTTGCGCATCCCCCCCTCGACCGAACGCCGACGCCGCCTCGCCTTTCTGTGATATCGCACTGGCACGGGAATTGCGGCCTGCCGGATATCCCGTCGACGGACTGAACGCCGACGCAACGGCACCCTCTACAGGAGATGACATGGCCCCGCTCAAGGACCTTCTGATACTCGACTTCAGCACGTTGCTGCCGGGGCCGATGGCAACTTTGATGCTCGCCGAGGCCGGCGCCGAGGTCATCAAGGTGGAGCGGCCCGGCACGGGCGACGACATGCGCGGCTACGAGCCGAGCGTGCAGGGCGAAGGCATCAATTTCGCCATGCTGAACCGTGGCAAGCAAAGCATCGAGCTCAATCTCAAGGATCCCGCCGCCAGGGACAGGCTGCGCCCGCTTCTGGAGCGCGCCGACGTGGTCATCGAACAGTTCAGGCCCGGCGTCATGACACGACTGGGCCTGGGCTACGAGGATGTGCGGGCGCTGAATCCCGACATCATCTACTGTTCCATCAGCGGCTGGGGCGCATCCGGGCCGAAGGCCTCCGAGGCGGGCCACGATCTCAACTACATGGCCGAAACCGGCATTCTGGGCCTGACCCTTGGCTCCGACGGAGCCCCCGTCCTGCCGCCCATCCTCGCGGCGGACATCGCCGGCGGGGCCTATCCCGCCATGGTCAACATCCTGCTGGCGCTGCGCCAGCGCGACAAGACCGGGGAAGGCTGCTGGATCGACGTCGCGATGGGCGAAAACCTGTTCCCGTTCCTCTACTGGGCACTCGGCAACGCAAGTGCGCTCGGCCGCTGGCCGCGCGCGGGCGGGGAGACCGTGACGGGTGGCACGCCGCGCTACAACATCTATCGCACCCGTGACGACCGCTTCATCGCCGCCGCCCCGCTCGAGGACAAGTTCTGGGCCAACTTCACCCGCGTTGTCGGCCTTCCCGCAGAGCTTTGCGACGACGACAAGGATCCTGCGGCGACGACCGGGGCGGTCGCGCGCCTGATTGCGGAAAAGACCGCGGACGAATGGCTTGCCGCATTCGAGGGAGTGGACATCTGCTGCTCGCTGGTCCGCTCGCTCGAGGAAGCGCTGGCCGATCCGCACTGGAATGCGCGCGGCGTTTTCGGTCGCGGTCTCAGGATGGGCGGGCGAACGGTTCCCGCCCTCCCCTCGGTTATCGCCCCCTGCCTGCGCGACGACCGGGCCGGGGACCTCGCTCCCGGTCTCGGCACGTCAAACGATACATTGTCCTGACCCCTTCCAGGGGCCCGCGCCTCCGGCCGGAGACGCGGGCCCCATTCTTTCAGTTGCCCCTCACCCTGGACCGCCGCTCCGGCGAAGGAGATCCCATGCGCGAAGCCTTCATCTGTGACTATGTCCGCACGCCGATCGGCCGCTTTGGCGGCGCGCTTTCGGGCGTTCGGGCGGACGATCTCGGCGCCGTTCCGATGCGGGCGCTTGTGGCGCGCAACGGCGGCGTCGACTGGAGCCGCGTGGATGACGTGATCTACGGTTGCGCCAACCAGGCGGGCGAGGACAACCGCAACGTCGCGCGCATGGCCGCCCTGCTCGCTGGGCTTCCGCTCGAGGTTTCCGGCACGACCGTGAACCGCCTCTGCGGATCGGGGATGGATGCGGTGATCATGGCCGCGCGCGCCATCCGCGCCGGCGAGGCCGACCTGCTGATCGCCGGTGGCGTGGAGAGCATGTCGCGCGCGCCCTTCGTCATGCCCAAGGCCGAGACCGCCTTTTCCCGCGCGGCCGAGATCCACGACACCACGATCGGCTGGCGCTTCGTCAACCTGGTGATGAAGGCGCAATACGGTATCGATTCCATGCCCGAGACGGCGGAAAACGTCGCCGAGGACTACAAGGTCTCGCGTGCCGACCAGGACGCCTTCGCCGCCCGCTCGCAGGAAAAGGCCGTCGCCGCGCAGGAAAACGGCCGGCTGGCGCGCGAGATCGTTTCGGTGACGATCCCCCAGCGCAAGGGCGAGCC
>MDTG01332245.1_pt1 | contig 29482 bp, 29 predicted proteins | sample 811421 | NCBI WGS metagenome assembly MDTG01 (sample SAMN05326645, study PRJNA326480) | marine metagenome | isolation source: seawater | place: Pacific Ocean: South East | collected 2011 | reverse complement strand
TTTGGCGCAAAGGTTCGCGACTGGAACAAGACCGCCTTGATCGAGCAATGGCGCGAGCGCTGGGCCGATCATGTCAACCGCGCACTGGCGGAACGCGACATTGATGCGCGGATCGATCATCGCAGCCTGGAAGCACAAGGCATTGCGCTGGAGCCGCAGGACAAGATCGGCCCCGCCGCCTCGCGGATTGGCGGGCGCGGGCTGGAAGCCGAGCGGATCGAGGAACACCGCGCCATTGCCCAGCGCAATGGCGATCGGATCATTGCCAATCCCGCGCTGGCGCTGGATGCCATCACACACCAGCAGGCCACTTTCACCAAGCGCGATCTTGCCGCCTTCGTTCACCGGCATAGCGACGGAAAAGAGCAGTTCGACGTCGCTTACAATGCGGTGCGCGCATCGCCCGATTTGATCTCCCTGGGCAAGGACGGACGCGGGCAGGACCGCTTCACTTCGCGGGCATTGATCGAGACCGAACAGCGCCTGCACCGCGCCGCCGATACCATGGCGCAGCGCACGGAACACAGCGTCAATGATGGCCAGCGGAACGCCGCTTTCGCTAGCGCAGCGAAGCGCGGCCTGGTCCTTTCCGGCGAGCAGAAATCTGCCTTCGAGCATGTGACCAACAACAAGGGCCTTGCCGTGGTCATTGGTTATGCCGGGACCGGCAAGAGCGCGATGCTGGGCGTAGCGCGCGAAGCATGGGAAAGCGCGGGCTACACCGTGCGTGGCGCAGCGCTGTCTGGCATGGCCGCTGAGGGGCTGGAGAACGGCTCCGGCATCGCATCGCGCACCATCGCCAGCCTTGAGCATCAGTGGGGCAAGGGGCGCGATCATCTGACTGCCAAGGATGTGCTCGTGATCGACGAAGCGGGCATGGTCGGCACGCGCCAGATGGAGCGCGTTCTGTCCCATGCCGCCAAGGCCGGGGCGAAAGTTGTCCTGGTTGGCGACCAGCAGCAGCTTCAGGCCATTGAAGCAGGGGCGGCGTTCCGTGCGATCCATGAACGCCACGGTGGTGTTGAGATCAGCGAGGTCCGCCGCCAGCTTTCCGTATGGCAGCAGGATGCGACTCGGCACCTCGCCACAGGCCGAACTGGCGAAGCAATCGGCACCTATCAAGAGCGCGGCATGGTCCATGCCGCCGACACGCGCGAGGCTGCGCGGACAGAGCTGGTCGAGCGGTGGGATCAGGAACGGCGGACCAAACCCGACGAAAACCGGATCATCCTCACCCACACCAATGACGAGGTACGCGAGCTGAACCAGATCGCGCGCGGGAAAATTCGCGAGGCTGGCGCATTGGGTGCAGATGCCACGATCAAGGCCGCGCGTGGCGAGCGGCTATTTGCATCCGGCGACCGCATCATCTTCCTGCGCAACGAGCGCGGGCTTGGGGTCAAGAACGGGACGCTCGGCACGGTCGCAATGGCCAGTGCGCAACGCATGGCGGTGCGCACAGACGATGAGCGTGAAGTCGCATTCGACACCAAGGACTATGCCCACATCGATCATGGCTACGCCGCCACGATCCACAAGGCGCAGGGCATGACGGTGGACCGCGCCCATGTGCTCGCCACTCCGGGCATGGACAGCCATTCGGCCTATGTCGCCATGTCGCGCCACCGCGCAGGGCTGGCGTTCCATTATGGGCGCGATGATTTTGCCGACCAGTTGAAGCTTGTCCGCACGCTGAGCCGCGAGCGCGGGAAAGATATGGCGGGCGATTACAAGCCCGAGCAGGTCTTCGCCGAACTGCGCGGAATCAGCTTCCGCGAGCGGGTCATGGAGATGGTTCGGCAGGTGCCCGGTCGCGCCAAATCGATCTTCGGGAACTTCCGACCACAAGCCCGCCAGCTTGAGCCAATTCCGGCACAGGCAAACACGCAGAACGACCAGCGCCGCGCGGTCGAACGCTATGCACGTGCACTTGGCGACATTGGAACGATGCATGCTCAGGGCTTGCCCGTTCTCCCGCACCAGAAAGACGCGCTGGAGAAGGCAGGAAAGGCGCTCGACGCGATCGGGCCCCATGCGGCCACCGATTTCGCCAAGGCGCTGGAGAGGCGTCCTGCGTTGATCGCAGAGGCCGCTGGCGGGCGCAGCCAGGAGGCCATGCGCGCGATGCAACACGAAGCCAAAGTGCGCACCGATCCGACGCTGCGATCCGAGCGCTTCGTCAGCGACTGGCAAGGACTGAGCGCTGCGCGCAAGCAGCTTGAACAGCAGGGCGACCGTGCGGGCGCCGCCCGCGTTTCAGCCAAGCTGACCGAGCTCGCAAAAGGGCTTGAACGCGATCCGCAGGTCGAAAGCCTGCTGCGCGGCAAGACGCGCGAACTCGGCATCGATCCGAAGCCCGAACGCAGCATCGCCAATGAACTCACTGCAACCCTCGCCCGCGAGCGCACCCGCGCTTTCGACATGGGCATTTAGGAGAACCGACATGGAAGACGACCACATCGAAGAAGTGCAACTGGACCTCGATGTCGAGGAACCGCCTGCCCCGGCACCACAACCGGAGGCAGCGACAGAAACCGATCCGGCAACCGAAGCCTTCGCCCGCCTCGAAGGCGAAATGGCGATGGTACGCCATACGGTCCAGAACATGGCCAGGGAGCGCGCCGACATCGTGATCCCTGACTACACGGCTACGCTCGGCCAGATGGCCGATCAGCTGGCACAGGTCTCCAAGACGTTGAGCACAATTGGCAACAAGCCTGCCATCGATCTGACGCCGGAAGACATCGCGGTTCAGATCAAGCGCGCTTCCCACGACATGCTGCGCGACTCCAGCGACCTGTTCCGGCAGGGCCGCAAAGACCTGGACCTTGCAACCGGTCGGCTCGCTGCAATTGTCGGTCGTGTCCGCACCGAGGACGAGCAGAAGCGCCAGACCTGGCGCTTTGCGGGCGTGGGGTTAGCTGCTGGGATCATGCTTTGGGCGATTCTTCCCGGCACCATCGCCCGCGCCATGCCCGAAAGCTGGCAATGGCCCGAAAGGATCGCTCGCAAGGCGGTTGGCGAACCGACCATTTTGGAAGCGGGCATACGGTTGATCCGGTCACAGAACCCGGAAGCGTGGGAAGAATTGGCGGCAGCGCAGCGCATCTTCAGCGCAAACCGTGAAGCCTTCGAACGCTGCATTGAAAAAGCGGGAAAGGTTGAGCGTTCGGTCGGTTGTGAGTTTCAGATCGAGCCGCAAGGACGCCCATGAAATTCCTATCCATTGGTTTCTATCCGGTCTCGAAATCTTGCTCGATCCCTTCTCCAGATAGGCTATAGCGCTTCCATTCGCAGGTAAGGCAGGCAAATCGCCTCTATGGTCGCAATTGACGTGTCAATCGCATCCGACACCTCGTTTTCCTCGCCCGCGGTGCGCTTGTTGGCGGCAAACAATGCCCGGCGAATCTTGACCGTGAAATCGCGGTCGGTGCCGTTGTAATCGTCAACGTAGGCGTCGGCGTATGTCCGCACGATATGGAATTGATGGTGCAGCGTCTCGATCGCGTTTTCCAAGTCCTCGCCGAAGAGCGCGCGCGCCATCGGCAGGCAATCCTCTAGCTTCGTCCGATCGTCGAGCAATTGATTGGCCCGCATGTAATAGGCTTGAGCGGTGATGAGACGCTTTTGCTTTTCCTCGACGATGCTGTTTCGCCATTTCGGCTCACTGCTGTTCAATTTTTCTTCTGCTGCCGCTAGCTCCCCTCCAGACATCCATGGCGATCGAAGGTATCCCAGCGCACGCCTCGCGTTGTAGGCCGCGTGCAGGATGACCTCGGCTTGATCCCGATTCCGCTCTGCCAGCTTTTGATGCTTCCAAGCTGACAAGCCCATCCTTGCGGCAGCATAGACGGCGACCGCCCCGCCAAGCGTTCCCACACCTTGCATCATCGTCCCGGTGGCGGCCCAATCAATATTCGTCCAAGATTCCACAAGGCACATCGTCACTCGCCCCTGATTTGATCGCCTGATTGCAGCTCTAGCCTCAATTCAACGATTGAAGAAAGTTTAGCACTTGATCGACATCGTTCGTCACCACGCATCTATAGAGCTGATCGAGCCTGAGCCCCTGATGTCTAATAGACCGGGTAACTCCGGCCTCGGTGAAAAACGCATCGCAATAGCCCAGCGCCGCAGCCGCATGGCCAAAATCGAATAGATCATTTCCGGTCATCGCCTTGCTGCGATAATCCCAACGAAAGAGGGCATTCAGGCAGGCGTGCACATGGATTGTCGGCAGTCGGCTCCGATGCTCCCCGCCTAGCATGGCGTGTACGAGATTGACGGCCATCTGGCTGTTCTGTTCGGAGCGCTCCACATCAGGTCCGAAATTGCCTAGCCGAGCGATAATCTGCCCAAGAATGGGCTCAGCCACCTCAGCGACGCCTCGCAACTCATCCGACAGCACGGATTCGAACGATGTCATTTCCGCCTGATGGACACGATTGCCCTCATTGAGCTTGTCGGCCAGCGCGGCCATGTCGCGGGTCATATCGAATTCGGTGCGATCAAGGCCTCCAGCGACGGCGGCGAGCGGCTGCTGCCAGACATGATCGAAGAACGCCTTTTGGATGGCCAACTGCGTTTCAGGCGGGAATCGATCGTCGCTCACATGGAAATTGCCCATGGTGTAGGCGAGGCGCGTCCACACGCGCGGCAGGGCTGTCGCGTTCGGTGCAAGCGACCAGTGAATGACAGCCTCAAGCTCATCCTCGGTTCGCTCCGGCTCGGGCATCAATGACACGCCCAAGCTCAATTCCTCGATGACCTCCAAAGTCGCCTGGCGACGGGCATCATCACCGATTTTCATCAGCTCCAAGAATGTCGTCGCTGAGATCGGGCAAAAGATGCGACCTTGGTGTGCCAGTCGCTCTAGATGATGGACTAGCTTTCTCTCGCGCGGGTCGGTGCGGATGCCGCTGCGGACCTCGCGGGCAATTACCCAAAATCGAAGGTCGAGATAGACCGGCGCGCGCTCGGCAAGGTCATCGCTCAGCGCTTGGCAGCATTTCCCAATGTGCGCCTCGATCGAGACATCGGGATGCGCCATGTGATGCTCTATGGAGGCCATCAAGAGCGAATATCACGAACGGCAACGTGCAACTAACCTTCTCAGGTGGAAGGTAGAGGCGAATCCTACTCGATCTCCCGCTATGACCGAACATTGTCTCTCAATTTGAATCCCGGGTTCGGGCCAAGATGTCTCGAACGGCCCCAGAATGTGCCGGAAAAGCCCGCACATTGTGTGGGGTCAATCGTAGGAACGCTTTTTACAAGTCAGCCAAATTCTGTTTGAAAACAACGCACTGAGGCAGTTGACTGGCGCACCCGACAGGATTCGAACCTGTGGCCTCTGCCTTCGGAGGAAAGCGCCACCACGCATTTCTGCCGTTGTTCCCCCTCTGTGCCTGCCAATTTTGGCGGAACAAGCCGTGAACATGCGGTCGTAGCGTACACATAACGAACACGCCCTAAGCCCTCCGGTCCGCTGTCCGACGCGCGTTGTCGAGGAAGTCCGGGTGGTGGTGTGCGTAGAGCGTCACCGTATGCTCGTGGCTATGGCCCAGCCAACCGGCAATCTCCCACAAGTCGACGCCGCCCTGGGCGAGCCAAGTGCCGCAGGTATGACGGAGCGTGTGGGGCGTGACGTGTGCCAGTCCGGCGCGCTTGCATGTCCGCCCGAAGCTTCCGTCGCCGCTGCGTTCGGGATTCCCGTCCCACGCGCCGCCAATATCCTTGATGGGGTTGCCGCCCAGGTGGACGACAGGGCCAAGGTCACTACCCCTCCGGCGCGCCAAACGGAGAAACGTCAAGAGCCGGTCAGGGATGGGGATATGCGCACGGCCCTTCGCTGTCTTCCGTTCACCTGGTCGGCGGAAGTTGATCCTCCGACGTTCGAGGTCGACCTGGGGCCAGCGAAGCGAAAGAATCGCCTCTTTCCGCGCCCCGGTGTAGAGCGCCAGCACGATAAAGAGCGGCAGGTAAAGCCGGGTATCACTTCGGCCAGTCCGCGCGGCGTTCAACAGCGCCGCCGCTTCGGCTCGTGTGAGGAACCGCTCGCGCCCTTCCGGTTTCTCGGGAAGCCAGACAGCAGGCGCGTGTATTATGCGACCCTTTTTGTGTGCAAAGTTCACGGCAGCGCGCAGCGTGCCTAGCTCGCGCCGCACGGTGCCGTCTGACTTTGCCCGGTGCTCGCAATAGGCCTGGCAGGTCTCATCGCTGATATCGCCGACCATGCTTTCGCCCCAGAATGGCAACAACGCCGCCAGCGCATAACCGATTCGGTCGGGCGCGGCGGTGGTGGGGGCGTGCAGCTCGCCGTACAAGTCGAGCGCCTCCGCTATCGGAAACTGGCTCGGATCACGCGGCCCGGTTCGGGCGCGGAGCTGGCGTTGGCGGAGGAAGTCGGCGAGGAACGCTTCAGCCTCTCCGCTGTCTGCCGTGCCCGCGCTGCGCTTGCGGAGGCTCCCGCCCTCGTACCAGCAGACGTAGTAACTCCCGCGCCCGCGCAGGAACTTGAGGAACGGCCCTCGGTTCGGTCGGGGCATGGCCTTGTCTCCTTTCGAGATTCGATGAATGCGAGAGCGTCGTCCAGGTCGAACAGATATGCCTTGCCAAGACGGACAGCGGGAAGACCTTGGCTGCGCATGGTGCGAACCGTACGTGCCGACGGAAGGCCGATTTCATCGGCCAGCTCCTGCGCTGTCATTAGCCTGGCCATCAGATACTCGGCTCCCGTTCTTCGCGCGGATTCCAGCCTTCGACCTGGCGCACTTCTTCAGGATCGAGCACGCCGGTGTCGAGAGCGATCTTGTGGGCATTCCAGCGCGTTGCCGGATCGCCGCGCAAGAACCCGGAGAGGTCCAGCTCCATTTCGAAAGCACCAGAGGATGGGAACACGCTTCGCGCAAACTCTGCCTCGATCTTCCGTGCCCACGGTGTGAGGGTGAACATGGCGAACCACCGGCCCGCCGTCTCCGAATTGGTGAAGGTGTTGTGGCTGTAGTCTTGCACCAGCGGCGGTGGCACCTGGAAAAGCCGACATATTTCCTCGACGCCGAACTTGCGCGATTCCAGCAGCTCGGCGTCTTCCGGAGAGACCTGCGCCTGCACCCAATCGAGGCCTGCTTCGAGGATGCCGACGCGACCGGCATTCCGCGTTCCGGAGTATCGTTGGGCGATTTGCTCGCGTAACATCGCCATTTGCTCTGGCGTGAGCTGACTTGCTGACTTGATGAAACCGCTAGGATGCGCGCCGTTGTCGAGGAACTTGCGGGCGTACTCGTTACTTGCCTGCACCCCCTCGACCGTGTGCGCGGCGCGCGAAAGACGAGATTTGCCTAGCAGGCCATCGTCGGTTCGGTCGCGCAGGTGAACAACTTCACCTTGCAACAATCGCCGCGTCCTACCGGCCCCGTCGGCGATATCATAGGCGAGCCGCCCTGACGACAGCTTCACCATGGTCACGAAGCCCCAGGGTATGAAGCGGAAACCTGACAGACCGCCATTCCCATTGCGCAACACTTCGGCCAAGCCGTTACCCGTGAGGAGTGCCGAAACGACCAGGTGCTCGATGAAGTCGGGCCACGTCATGCCCTCGTTCACACCTTGGCGCGTCAGGCGGTAGAGTGGATGCCCCATGGCCTCGACGCGGCGATTGTCCTCCACCCGATAGACCAGTGCAGGGATGCTCGCGAGCGAGGATCCAATGACAGTCGAGCAAGCCAGCACCGCAGAGAGATTTTCCGCCGCGCGGGCTGACAAGCTCCCGTAGTAGCCTATGGCTGGTGCTAGCGCCGACCAGGACACTTCCTCGGCGCGGCGTTCAAAGCCTGCCAGGCTGGCAATGCGATCGAGCAACTTCATGGCCGAGCCTCCGCCAAAGTGATTTCACGCAGCAAGGCAAGACGAGGTGAAAGCTCCACATGCCGCCGGCGCAACGCGAGAGACGTGTCTGGATAGGCAGGCCAAGCAGAGACAACGCTGATTTCGCGCAGCTCCACGGCCAGCAGCGTTCGCCGCTCGCCCTCCCACCTTTCGCCCTGGTCGGCGATCGTGAAGCCGAAGCTCATGCCACCAAGGTCGCTTCGCTCGGCCAACGCCTGCACATCCCGGCCTGCCTGCGTGTCGGGCAAGTCGAGCGAGAACGACAAGCCCTTGCTGTCTTCCAAAAGGCGCAAGGTGCCGGAGCGCGTACGCCCCAGCACCTTGCCCGCATCGTGATCGAACAGCGCTAGCACGTCCCCGGCAAGCGCCGCGCGAAACGCGCCTGGCGCGATCGTCTCCACGATCGAGCCGATGCGCGCCTCTGCGCCGAAGGTGGCGGCGTACCCTTCGAGGCGGCGGCCATTGGCCCGCACCTCTGCGAAAGCACGCCGCTCGATGTTGTTCGCCACCGCCATGTCAGATCGCCACCGCAGTCGTCGGGTCGACGCCGGTTGCAGACACGAAGGCCAGCTTGTGACGCAGCGCCACGTCCGCCGTTGCCATGGCGCGAATGCTGATATTGCCCTTGCTGTAGGCGGTGGACTCATACGGGTTCACCAGCAGGTCGATTTCCGACCAGATGCCCATCAGCAGCTCGGACCAGTCTGCGTAGATCAGGCCGTGTTCGTCATTCTCGCCCCCGAGGTCGGTAGGCACCTGGTTGCTGAAGGTGGTCGGTTCCTGATGGAAGATCGGACCAAGTCCGACCGGCAGACCATCGCCATCCAGCGCCTTCATGGCGACCTTCTTGACCGCATTGGTCGAGAGGAAGCTGCGCCGTGCGGTGCCGACGTTGGCGATATCGCACTTGGCGATCATTTCCGCGCCGGTGTCGAACAGCGAGGTTGCGTAGGCCTGCGTCGCAATGCCGGAGGTTGCCAGAACGCCAGTCGGCTCGTTCGTGCCTCCGCCCTGGATAGCGGCAAGGTCGAGCGCGAGTGCGATGTTGCGCGCCAGCATCGAGCGGAGCAGCTGCTCCACGTCGGGACTGGCCTGCATCACCATGTTGCGGGAATACTCGGAGAGCGCGCCCACATGCTTCGGCGACAGGGTGACATTGTCGAAGTTCGCGTCGTCACTGGAAAGCGCCGAGTTTTCGGCGACCCAGCCCACGGCAGGACTGTCGGTCTCGCGCGGAATGGAGAGGTTACCGGACAGGCCGGAAAGCACTCGAGCGCCCAAGCCTCGTACGATCGAGGAATTGACCAGGGCGGAAATGTACTGGTCGGGGCGGTGGTCGGTCGGGACCAGCTCACCCGCCGCGCTGGTCGTGAGCACGCGGGTCTCGAACACTTCGGTCGGGATAAACACGCCCTCCGGCTTGCGCCCCGCGCGCTGGGCAATCTCGCCCTGCACTTCGCGCTCGAAGCCCCAGTCGATGCCAAGACCAGCAGCCCCGGCAATGGCTCGGGAGACACTGAACTTGCTGCGAATCTCTGCATCGAGCTTCACATCGCCGTTGATCGGCTCGCCAGCTTCGCGGCGTTCCGCCTCGTCTAGCATTTCGGCGCGGGAGATTTGCGGCTTGAGGTTGTCGTACTCGGTACGCAGCTCCATCACGCGGGAATCGGCGATATCGTCCTTTTCCAGCTCGGCCACGATCGCCGAGCGGCGGTCAAGCAGGTCTTTCAGTTTGGGCATTGGATTTGCCTTTCAGTCTGGCCGGGGCCGAAGCCCCGGCACGGTGAGTGCCGACTGTCTCGCGACGTTGGCGAAAATTGTGCAGCGTTGCCTGGTTGCGAACCCTTCCGAAGACCGGCGATCATGAACACCGTCCGCCCAGGGCACCGGGCTTTCCGCTGTTGGTCGCGCTGCGCGACCTCACTCTTCGGGCGGAAAATCATTGCAGCTCACCCCCTGGTTCCAGCCAACCGGCCAGGACTTGACCAATCGCAAGAAGGTCTCGCTTGTAGAGGGAAGGAACTTCGTGAAAGCCGGTGCGGTACTGGCGCATTGCATGCAGCCATTCTTCGGGCACCTCGTCACCGTCGGGGGACGTTTTTGCGATAGAGGGATGAACGAACCTGAACTCGCGCTTCTCGCCATCCTCGATCCTTTCGAGGGATACATCAGCGACGGCGATGTCTCGCAAAATGGACGCGGCGAAGTCGAAGTCGAGGAAGCGTTCTTCCGGTGCGGAAGCATCCCACTCCACAGACCCGCAATAATCAATCAGTGTGGAGAGGGCACCTTCGAACGATGCGACTTCCTTACCTGCGATACTTGCGTCCGCGAGAGGAACGAACCCGCCAAACAGGGTGGCTGCGTCTGCTGCGTCTTCTTTCTTCGCCCGCACCATCATCACAATCAGCAGGCGAGCGGCGTCAAGAGACGTTGCATCAGGGGCATTCACCCCTCGGGCGCCGGTGGTCAGCATTCCAGCTTCGCGCAACACGCGCGAATAGCCGAGCACCTTCGATTCCTCGAACTGGAAGCGCTCGGCTAGATCGCGGCAAAGATCGGTTACGCGGGGCATTCTTCTATCCGTTAAAAAATCACATAGACCTCTAATTGATTTATTGTCGGATAGCAAGCGCCAATTGTTCACTTTCTTCGGCATCGACCGGATCTCCAGCGCCTCCGGTCCAGTCGTCCAGCTGCCCCATGCTCCACAAGCGGTCTTCGAATGCTGGGCAGCAATCCTCGTCCCCGTCCTCGAGGTCTTCGTCGCCGTCGTACTCGTCCAAGAGCGCAATCAGCAGCTCGATTCGCTTCTCGATCGCCTTGCGCGGGAACGGTAGGGGATTGGCGCGCGTGAACGCGCCCGTTAGGGGAAGGTCAGCCATGATCGTCTCCACTAAAGACGGTTGAGGTTAGAGCCGGGTGGGAAGCTCCAACTTCCCCTCGGCTCGATTTCGTGGTACCAGCAACGCATGACACAGTCAACTCGTGGCACCACGAAACCGAAGCGACCAGCTCAAGCTGGAACTTCAATCAACGTCCGGCTTCAGCCAGACCAGCTTCAGCGCCTGGATGACTGGATCGAGCAAGACGGCGGAAGGTTCTCGCGGCCCGAAGCTATACGCCGCCTGCTAGAACACGCCTGGGGGCGTACGGTAGCATCAAAGGGAGTTGCCGAGCTACCAGAACGCATCCGGCCATTAGAGGAGTAACGGCAATGGCTGTGAAGGTCGAATTTCCAGATGGGACTATTCGCAAGGTCGAGAGCCGAAAGGTTCGGTTGAAGTCCGATGAAGTTGTGCAATCTGCGGGTGATTTTATCGAGGAACCGGTGCCCGATCCCAAGTGGCAATTCCACCCTTTGGCGCACGGCCACTGGATAGCAACCGAACGTGGAAGCTGAAAATGAGAATTGACGATGCCAAAGCGAAGATCATCGCCGCAATGAGGGAGCGTCTTCCGTCAATCCCATACTCGGGCACCGACGGCGGTTTCACCTGCTACAATCAGCTTAGAAAAGACTGCCCGGACCTGTTCGAGTTCAGGTGCTCGGGAGATCAGTGGCAAAGGGTTCACGGTTGGCTGCGCAGGGCTGGCCTAGTCACAGAATAGACCTCAAAGCCACACAATCCCGCTCCCACGATATTGTCGCGCGCCTTCGTCCCGGCTCGCAAGCCCTATTGCCATGATGGTCGAAACCATCGGGTCTATGCGATCAATCGAGCGGTTCTTGCTCGGCTTCCGCGCGCCGGCCGGATCCATTTCGTAAACTAGATTTCCGGCCGACCAGCGCAGCACTGGGTGCATCCCATGCCGGAGCTTTCTTTCGAGCATCGCAATCTCGAAGGCGTCGACCGCTGGTCCCATGTCGCGATAGCCCTGGCCCCAGTCGGTGAGCGGCAGCTCGATACCCTCCACGTTCAGCAGCGCGCGAAAGTCGGCCATTCCCCAGCGGTCGAACGCGATGCCTCGTAGATCGTACCGGGATTTCGCTTCTGCCAGGCGCGAGGCAATGAACCGCTTATCGATCGCCCGCCCGGGCGTCGGCTCGATAAGGCCCTGGTGCGCCCAAGTGCGATATGGAACGCGATCAGTCTCCTCCCGCTCCGCCATATTGTCTTTCGGGCACCATACCGAGACCAGCAGCGCGCCGTCGTCCTCGGGGAAATAGAGAGCAAGCGCCGACAGGTCGCGCGTGCTGGATAGGTCGAGGCCGCCATAGCAGGGCCTTCCCTCCAGCGCGGCAAGGTCGATCGCGCCTCCGCACATTTCCCATTCGGCGGGATTGATCGCCTTTGGCTCCGCATCGACGCGCTGGTTCAAGTAGAGATTGCGGAAAGACGGCTCGAAGGTCGGCATTCGCCGCGCACGATCCGCCTCCTGTTTCAACTCGCTGGCCGAACGGAATTTGCCCAGGGCAGGGTTCGCCAGCGGCCAGTTCTCCGGATCGAAGGCGTCTGCATCCTCCGGAACGGCATAAACCGCGCCATGGAACGTCGAATCGTCAATCTCGCCCGAATCGACGCGGCCCGAATAGTCGACCAGCTCGCTCATGACATTCTCGGCGCGGGGTGACTGCGTGCCGATCACCAGCAACAGCGGCTCCGCTCGCTTGCCCAGGCTGGTGCGTAGAACGTCGAAAAGCTCGCGCGACTTCCATTGCGCCAGCTCGTCACAGACCACGAAAGAGCTGGCGAGGCCGTGGACCGATTTCCCGTCGCTGGCGAGGGCGCGATAGATCGAGCCGGTCTCCGGGTCTTCGATCACCTTGTTGAAGCTCTTCACGTTCACGCGCGCGGCCATCCATGGCGTTGCCAAGATGGTCGCCTCCATTTCGGCAAAGATCAGCGCAGATTGCTCCTTGGTCGCCGCGGCTGAATAGCACTCGCCCCGGCGCTCCGCTTCCGGCCCGACCAGGTGACATAGTGCCAGTCCGGCGCACAACACGGTCTTACCGTTGCCGCGCGCGACGGAAAGCAGGCCGGTGCGCACCTTGCGCAAGCCCTCGTCGTCCTGGTCGTAGATTGCGAGGATCCAATCGCGCTGGAACGGCTCAAGCTTCACCGTTTCGCCGACGCCGAAGCCCTTGGTGACAGGCAAGGCTTCCATGAAAGCAATGACGCGTTCGGCGCGCGACAGGCCCGGAGCCTCCCACGGTTTCCATGGAGTTTCGGGATTGCAGACGGGTTCGTTGACGCTGAACAGGTCGTTGCGTGCGGTCTCGGCTCGCTTTGCAACGGCCAACTGCCGCCCTGCTCCTGGTCCTCGCTTTCCCATCAATTAATCGCTTTCTTCGATCACAAAACCCCAACTAACTCTATTCTGACCTTGGACGGCGGTCGGGACGGGCCAGTTCCAAGCGATTTTCCGCTCCGGTGATCGGTTTTGACGATCATTGGCGCGCCCATGGATGTGTCGGGTCGAGCGGCGTTCCGTCTGCGTTGCACCCCTTCCGGGGCTTGCTTGTCCTGGCGGCACCGGCCTCGGGGCCGCGCGCTGTCTTGATTGAGTGATGGCGCGCGCAGAGACTGGCGAGACCGGCAAGGGACGGGAACGGCGCGCCTCCCTGGGAGATGGCGTGCCGATGATCGACAACGGTTGCCTCGACCCAGCGCCCTTCCCTTTCACAATCCTCGCATAGCGGAGACGTGGCGAGCTTGACTTCCCGCAGCTTCTTCCACGCGGCTGTGTCGTAAGGCCACTTAGCCAAGCTCCACCTCCCGCGCCGCGCGGCGCAGCTCCCGCTCAAGCTCGCTCCGTTCCTCGAAGAACGCTTCCGGGTCTCGCCAGTTTGGCGACAGCCGCCCGAGCTGACGAGCTACCCTTCGCAGCCTTTCGGCGGTCGATGCTGGGGAGACGGGGGACACAGGGACACCCCCCCTTCGGGGGTGTCCCGAAGTGTCCCCACGTCCCGCATCGGGACAATTCAAAAATGTCCCCTCCATGTCCCGCTTGTCTCGGAGGCTCATTCCTCGCCCTCCTCAAGATAGACAGTGTCCATTTCGAACCTGACTAAACCTTTGTCTTCGAGAGCATTTTTGGCGCGCTGGAAGCGCTTCTTTATCGCCTCAAGCTCCCCTTTCTCCCCCTCATGAAATTTGTCCCGCCATGTCCCGAGCAATGCACTTCGACAATGTCCCGGCATGTCCCCACTGTCCCCGATTATCGCACGCAGGGCAGTCAATGCGCGGGTTTCGGCGGCGGTAAGCTTCGCTCGCTTGCCCTGGCGCGCACCGGCGGGGTCTAGAACGCACGAGAATATCTCCTCGCCTTCCTCGTCCTCCCCGACAGCCGTTGGCCGAAGCTCGTAGGCGAATGGGCCGATTTCGCCGCCATCCTTCAATGCCGTCACTTTGGCCTCACAAAGCCCTGTGTCGGCGTCCCTCGTGACCTCGATCGCAGCATCGACAGCGCCCAGAAGCGCATTCGATCCCCGCATTCCTCGGTCTCGATCTTTGCCGGAGTGGTGCACGATCATCACGTGCGCTCCGGTCAATCTCTGTATCCGGTCAGCAGCCGCAACCACCTTGTTGATATCGCGGGGCTGGTTCTCGTCGCCGCTGCCTATCATGCGCGAAAGCGTGTCGAGTACGACCAGGCCGACCGGCTCGCCCATCGGTTCGGCCAGCGCATTAATGTCAGCAATTAGCCGCTCGACCTCGTCGGGATCGTCAAAGAGGTTGATGGCCTGGGGAAGCAATACGAAAGGTGCGCCGGACTGGCCTTCGAATTCCTGCCGCCATGCCTTCATGCGCTGGCGCGCGCCTGCCGCGCCTTCGCCGCATACGTAAACGACGCCCGACCTCTTCACATGAAGACCAAACCAGTCTCGGCCATGTGCAACGTGAAGCGACAGGTCGAGCGATAGGAAGGTCTTTGTCGATTTCGGCGCGCCGAACACGACAGATAGGCCACTCGACACCAAAAGCTTTTTGACCAGGTATCGGAGCGGAGGATGGTCGTCTTCACTTCCGAACCAGACCAGCGGGAAGCGAGGCTTGAATTGTGGGCGCCATTGTGGAGCGGCGTTGTGCAGTTCATCAAGGCGCGCCGTTGTGCCCCCTTGCGCCAGCCAGTCCGACACGTCGGCCTTTCGGTCGCCCACACCCAGCTCGATCATGCGAACGTCTTCTGCGATGCCGCGCAGCGATGCCGCGACCTGGTCGGCATGATCGCGGCCAGCTTCATCGTTATCCGGAATGATCGCAACACGCGCGCCGGTCAGCTGGGCGGCGTGTTCAGCCCTCCACTTCCCGGCACCACCTGCATTGCAGGTGGCAATGAGGCCTAGCGAGACAAGCTTATCAGCGTCTTTCTCGCCTTCCACCACGAACACGACGCGGTCACTTGCGACCGCCTCTGCGACCAAGGGGAGGCGATACAGGAGCGGCTTCACGCCCTTCATGTTCCACAAGTGCCCGCCGCTGCCATCCGGTCGGCGCTGGCGAAACGTCTTCGGCTCGTACCGCAGCACTTCGTGCACCAGCTCGCCCTGCTCGTTTTCATAGCGATAGACTGCGACAGGTTCGCGGGAAGATCCGCCACCGTCGCGCTCACTTAGCCATGCAGCGGCGGACTTGCGGTCGCCGCCGTGGCGATGGGCAATCAGATCGAGCACCCCTCCGCCTTCGCCGCTCTCGTGGTCTCTCCACGTTCCTCGGTGCTCGCCTGCGATCGTTACACGCAGGCTCCCGTTACTTCCGAACCGCAGCTCATCTTTGGTCGAAAGGCGCGGGTTCGGATCGCCGAAAAGAGCTTTGGCAACTTCCTCGGCGCGCGCAGCAATGTCGTCCTGTGCGCGCATCAGATTCGCACCTGGCAACGCCGTTGCGAACACATAACCGAACACACGAAGCCAGAAACTAGCCGCCAGTGCGAGCGCAAGTTATTGAAAAAGCTGGCGCACCCGACAGGATTCGAACCTGTGGCCTCTGCCTTCGGAGGGCAGCGCTCTATCCAGCTGAGCTACGGGTGCCGGTCGCCACTGTTAGCAGCGGCGCGCCCGTAGCAATGGCACGTGGCATCGCCAAGCGCAATCTCGCCTTTCGCTGTCCGACCGCGATTATTGAGAGCGGGGCAATTGTACCAGTTCGGTGCCGTCTTCCTTGATCACGCGCACGTTGAAGCCGCCGCGGCGCCCGTCGCGCAAGGGATAGTAGCCCACGGTAATCACCTCGCCCGGTGCCAGCGAGCGGCGGTTCCAGCCGAAGCGGCTCAGCGTGTTGGGCGTCATCCCCTCGAACGACCAGCGCCGGTCACGCGAGTCGCGGGCGTAGATGAAGGTGTGCGGATTGGTCCACACCCAGCGCTCCACCGTCATCTGTTCCAGCGTGCTTTCCGATCCCCACTCGAACATGGCGGTGGAATGGTGCGCCGAGCCGGGCACGGCCATGCCCGCGACCACGGCCAGGGCAGCCCCAGCGGCCAGCACGGTGCGGCGGAACGGTTTCGTGGTCATGTGTCTCACTCTCTCCGCAAATGGGCAGCCGATCTGCGCCGACTGCCTCTTGTCTGGAAAGATCATGCCAGCAAGAACCGGACAAAATCAACCCGTCGCTTGACTTGGCCCCGCAAAGCACCGCAACCTCATGCCAAGGATCAACATGGGTGAGGAAAACCGGATGAAACTCAACGCAGGATTCCTGCGCGCGGCAGCTGTAACCGCGCTTGCCACGCTGGCCATTCCGGCCGCTGCACAGGAGGGCGACTACACGCCCCCGCGCGCCGAGGGCTATGCGGAGCTGGCGGACCTGCCCGACTGGACCGGCACCTGGCACCAGGACTGGGAACGCCTGTTCGGCGTTACCGTCGCCCCCGTCGTGCTGACACCGGAGGCGCAGGCGGTGCAGGACGAGTTCGAGGCGCGCTATGCCGAAACCGGGCCGCCGCTGGAAGCCGAGGCGCGCTGCCTGCCGCCGGGCGTGCCGCTGATCATGAGCGTGGGCGGAATGCCGATCGAAGTGCTCTACTCACCCGGCCGCGTGACCATCCTGACAGAGGCATACGGCCAGGCGCGGCGCATCTTCACCGACGGGCGCGACTTGCCGGACGATCCCGAACCCTTCTTCAACGGCAATTCGGTGGGTCACTGGGAAGGTGACGCGCTGGTGGTGGAAACCGTGGGCCTGCACGAGATGAACGGCATCGCGCGCGGCATCTACGTGCCGCATTCGGACCAGATGCGGGTGAGCGAACGGATCTACATGCCGGCCGAAGGCGAACTGGCGGTGGAAATCACCGTCACCGATCCGCCCGTGCTGGCAGAGCCGCACGTGATGCACCTGTTCTACAAGCGGCAGAACGAATTCCCGATCCGTGAATACGTGTGCGAGAACAACCGCCTCGTAACCGGGGAGGATGGTGCCAACATCGACCTAGGGCTGGATGACGAGGGCGACCCCTTCGGACCACCGGTTTCGGAAGACGAGCCCGGCGAGGGCATGGGTGAATCGACCGAGGACTGAGCGCGCTCTATCCGCTTGGATCGCTAACCGGTTGGCAACCAGCGCCGCGCTATCGCTCAAGGCATGAATGCACCCTCAGTCAACTTTGCCAATTCCCATTTTCGCTCCACCGTCGATGCCAGCAGCACCTCGATGCGCTGGGCCGCGCTGGGCGAGGCGGGACAGGTGGTGGCCATGCTGGCCGGGCTGGAGCCGGAGCGACCGAGCAAGGAGATTCGCGACTTCCCCGCCCTTATCCGGAATACGGAGAAGTGGCGGCGCGATCTTGTCGAGAATGGCTGCGCCGATCTTGCCGCGGTAATGGAACCGGGGATTACCGCGCTGCTGGCCGTGAACGCGCGCGGGGCCAATTGCAGGCCCGCCGCCCTCGCCCTTTGGCGCGAATTCGCGGCTGCGCGCTCCGCCCTGCTTGCACTGCTTCCTTCCATTGGAGAGCAGGGCCCGCGCCGCAGCGCCTGAGCGCAAAAGAGTGCCAGCACGGCTTGACCGTGTTCGCTTTTCGTTCCAGTTTCGGGACATGGCCGATTCGCTGATCCAACCCTCCGCACCTGGTGCCGCGCACGATGCGGGCGACGATCCCTTCACCCTTCGCTCGCGTGCCGTGTGCCGGGGCATTTCCCGCCTGTTCGCGCGCAACAATGTCTGGGCCTTGCCAGAAATGCCGCTGCGCAATGGCAGGCGGGCAGACCTGATGGGCATCGATGCCAAGGGCAAGATCGTGATCGTCGAGGTGAAGACCGCGCGCGGAGACCTGATGGGCGATGGCAAGTGGCCCGACTATCTCGACTTCTGCGACCGGTTCTACTGGGGCCTCCCGCCCGAGCTTGACCGCGCCTGCCTCGACGGGCCGGACTTCCGCCCGGAATGCTGCGGCGTGATCGTGGCCGACGAATACGATGCCGAGATCGTCCGCCCCGCCCCCAGCCACCCGCTCGCCGCCGCGCGTCGGCGGGTGGAGGTGGAGCGGTTGTCGCGAACGGCCCTGCGCCGTTTGCAGGTGGCGGCGGACCCGCATTGCAACACCTGGGGCGCGGAACTGGCAGGTTGAACCGCGACTTACGCGGGCCCTGCAACGGGTAATGGAATAATTACGCGGCTTGCGCCATAAGCCTCGCCCAATGCTTCTCGCGATCATCCTTTCGGCCCTTGCCATGACGGCAATCGTCGCCGTGCGCTACCTGCTCACCAGCGGGGGCTTCGCCCTCGCCACGCGTGCCGTGCGTCCCGGTCTCTACAACGGGCTGAACCCGCAGATTCGCAAGGAAATCGGCTGGTCGCTCGTCTCGGCGGCGATTTACGGCATACCCGCGGGCGTGGTGGCCTGGGGCTGGCAGGAACTGGGCTGGACGCGCATCTATACCGACCTTGCGGCCTATCCGCTGTGGTACCTGCCGCTCTCGCTGTTTCTCTACCTGTTCGCGCACGACACCTGGTTCTACTGGACCCACCGCTGGATGCACAAACCCAAGTGGTTCCGCATCGCCCACGCCGTGCACCATGCCAGCCGCCCGCCGACGGCATGGGCAGCGATGAGCTTCCACCCGATCGAGGCGATCACCGGCGCGGTGGTGATACCGTTCCTGGTGTTTTTCATACCCGTGCACGTGGGGGTGCTGGGCCTGGTGCTGGCGATCATGACGGTGATGGGCGTCACCAATCACATGGGCTGGGAAATGTTTCCGAAATGGCTTGTTCATTCCCGCGCAGGGAATTGGGTGATAACAGCCAGCCATCACCAGCGGCACCATGACGAGTATCGCTGCAATTACGGCCTCTATTTCAGGTTCTGGGATCGCTTGTGCAAAACGGATCGCGGGCTGGCAAAGCCCTCCTCGCCCTAATGACCGCAGCCATGCTGGGCGCGCCTGCCGCGCAGCTTTCGGCGCAGACTGCCCCTGCCGTGCGCGGCACGCAGGTGGTGATCGAGGTTGCCAATCTGCGCAACACCGATGGCGTGGTGCGCGCCTGCATGACGCGCGATTCGCAGCGTTTCCCGCGCTGCCAGAATTCGGCGCAGGGTTATCGCACGGTCGTGCCCGCCGGTGAGGCCACCACCCTTCGCTTCGCCAACGTGCAGCCCGGCACCTATGCCATCGCGCTGCTGCATGACGAGAACGACAACGGCAAGGCGGACCGCGTGCTGGGCATGATGCCGCGCGAGGGGTTCGGCTTTTCCAACGATGCGCCCGTGAACATGGGGCCGCCCTCGTTCGGCGATGCCGCCATCCAGGTGGGCGCGCGCGAATTGCACCAGACGATCCGCATGCGCTACATGCTGTAAAGGCTGGCAGATTTAACGGGTTCAGGCCCGTTTCGTGGGGAATATCCGCCGAAAAGCCCGGCACAACTTCACACAATTTTTACCAAAAATGGCCAAAGGTGTCTTTGTCACAAGGACACATGAAAAGGCGATTTTGGCATGGATACTTTGCGCGGCAGCTTCGAAGCGCTCGACACGGCAGACCTGGGCCCCGGGCTCGATGCCATGGATTACGAGTACGACGACGCGGTGGACAACACCCCGCCGCCGGCCATCGGCACGGACGAGCGCCGGATGCAGGTGCGCGCCTACAATTTCTGGGCCAGCCTGCTCGACAATCGCAATTTCCCGGCCATCGACGATCTCGATCCCGAGGCCCTGCCCGACTTCGGCCCCAACTCGGTGCTGCTGGATTTCTCGCGCGGGCTGGAAAATCCCGAAGTCGCCTATCTCGGTGCCAGCTTGGCGCTGGAATGCGACAGCAATTCCGCCGAGATCAACCAGCTTTCCGACGTGCCTGCCCGCTCCCTGCTGAGCCGCATCACCGACCATTACATGCAGATCATCGCCAACCAGGCGCCGATCGGGTTCGAGGCCGAATTCGTCAACCAGCGCGGGGCGACGATCCTCTATCGCGGCATCCTGCTGCCGTTTTCCAGCGACGATGAGACCATCGACTTCATCTACGGCGTCATCAACTGGAAGGAGATGGCGAGCAGCGAGGTATCGGACGAACTCGTGCTGGAAATGGGCCAGGCGCTGGACCACGAAGAGGCCGAGGACGACGCCTGGGCCTCCGAAGCGCGTCGCCCGGCGACGGACGAAATGGTCGACTGGGCCGATGGCCCGGCAAGCCCGGACTTCACGGCAGGCGACATCGCCGAGCCTGAAATTGCGCCTTCCGCCACGCTCGATCCCGCGCAGATGGAACTGGCCGACTGGCTGGCCGCCGCGCGCGAGATGGCACAGACGGCGCAGAGCAGCGAGGAGCGCACCCGCACCTCGCTCTACGAAGCGGTCAGCCGCGCCTACGATTTCGCCATCGCCGCGCTCGATGCACCGGCCGATTTCTCAGAACTGCTGCGCGATTCGGGCCTGACCATGCAGGAACGCGCGCCCATGACGCCGGTGGTGAAGCTGGTCTTCGGCGTGGATTACGACAAGACGCGCCTCACCGAATATGCTGCCGTGCTGAGCTGGGCGAAGCGCACTGGCGTGGAACGCGGCGCGTTGGCCGAACACCTGAAGACGGCCGAGGGTGGCCTCAAGGGCATCATTGCTGCCGAGCGTGCCTGGCGCCGCGAACAGGACGGCAAGCCCGTCGCCCCCAAGGCCAAGGGGCCGAAGAAGTCCGTCGTGCGCAAGCTGCGCGCCATGGAACCGCGCCGGTTCGAATCGCTGGCGGGCGAAGGCGAGGAATTCGGACTGGTGATGATCCGCCGCACCGAGGATGGCGACGTGGTGATGCTGGGCGAAGTGCCCGCCAACGCCTCGCTCATCGAAAAGGCTGCGCGCGGCCTGTTCGACTGACGGTTCCTGCCGCGAGGCGGAACCGACAGGCTGACATTGCGGTTGGGAAAGGCATGCCCCTTTTCCCGACCCGGCCGCTCCGCATCCAGCCCTATTTCGGCCACCGCAGCCGTTCCCGGCTCGTCCTTTCCGCCCGCGCGCTGCGGGTGAAGGAAGCCAATTTCGACAGGCAGAGCACGCTCGGCGCCATCGGCACGATGCTCGGCCAGTTCATCAGTCACGAAGTGGCGGGCGTTGCCGTCACCCTGGTGGTCCACGGCAAGGACGGCCCCATCCTCTCCCACGAGATGGAAAGCGACGAGGAAGGCTTCGTGCATTTCGACGTGCCGCTGGAGCCGGAATGGGACCTGCCCGAACACCCGGCATGGGAAGTGGTGCACCTGCACTGGAACGCGCCCGACGGCGTGCAGGAGGTGGAGGCGCACGTGCTGGCCCCCGGCTGCGACGGCAGGCTGGCCGTCATCTCCGACATCGACGACACCATTATAGAGACCGGCATCACCGGCGGCATCGGCTCCGTCGCCCGCAACTGGGACCGCGTGTTCGCGCAGATGCCCGGCCAGCGCACCGTGGTGCCCGGCGCGGCCACCTTCTACAGCGAACTGGGCGGCGCTGGCGATAGCGGTAAGGCGGACAAGCCCAGCGAGGCCCTCGTCGCCACGCGGCGGCCGTTCTTCTACGTCTCCTCCAGCCCGTGGAACCTGTTCACCTACCTCGTCGCCTTCCAGCAGATGCGCGGCCTGCCGCTGGGGCCGATCAAGCTGCGGGACTGGGGCCTCAACCGCCAGACGTTCGGCAAGTCCAGCCACGGCAGCCACAAGGTGGAGGCGATCGCCGGTATCCTCGAGATGTATCCCGACATGCAGTTCGCGCTGATCGGGGACGATACGCAGGGCGATCTGCCCGCTTTCGCCAATGCGGCAAAGGCGTTCCCCGGCCAGATCGCCGCCGTCTTCATGCGCACGGTCTCGACCGAGGCGCTTTCCGCGAAAGAACAGGACGCCATCGACGCGATCCGCGCCGCGCAGATACCGCTGTGGATGGGCGAGGATTACGAGACCGGGCTGAAATTCCTCGCCGCCAACGGCTTCACTCCCAGCGGAGAGACGCAGCAGATCGTCAAGACGGTCGACCGGGTCGATGATGATGCCGCCGATGCCGAAGGGCAGGCGAGCGCCTAAATCTTCAGTTCCGGTTCATGGCGCAAGCCGCTAGGCTGCGGCCCTCATGGCCACGATAAGAACCTTCGCCGCCCGCCTGCTGGCCCTGTTGGCCGCCATAGCCGTAACCGTGCAGCCCGCTGCTGCGCAAAGCCTCTCCATCCTGCGCGATGCCGAGACGGAGCAGTTGCTGCAGGACATGGTCGATCCGCTGGCCGAGGCCGCCGGGCTGGGCGAGGGCGCCGTGGAAGTGGTGCTGATCAACGACAATTCGATCAACGCCTTTGTCGCCGGCGGGCAGCGCATCTTCGTACATTCCGGCCTCATCAACGCCGCCGACAGCGCCAACGAGGTGCAGGGCGTGCTGGCACACGAGCTGGGCCACATCACCGGCGGCCATATCAACCGCTTCTCCGAAGGCGCGGGCAATGCAACGCGCATCACCCTGCTCTCCGCGCTGCTGGCCGTGGGCGCGGCGCTGGCCGGCGGCGGCGAAGCGGCGATGGGCGTGCTGGGCGCGGGGCAACAGGCCGCCATGGGCAGTTTCCTGGCCTTCAGCCGCGTGCAGGAAGCCAGCGCCGATGCCGCGAGCGTGGAATACATCGAATGCGCCGGTATCGACGGCGCGGGACTGATCACGTTCTTCGGCAAGCTGCAGAACATGGAATATCGCCGCCACATCCCGCAGGACGAGAGCGCAGGCTATTCGCGCACCCACCCGCTGACGGGTGACCGCATCGCCCGGTTGACGGATGCCATCAACAACGGTTCGGGCGGACCTGAGGCCGATCTTTACGCCGAGGTGCAGGAAGCGCCGTCCGTTACGGGAGGGCAGACGATTGCGCGGGATCCGGGCATCTGCGCCAACGCTCCTGTCGACACGACCGAGATGGAAGAGCGGTTCCAGCGGGTGAAGGCCAAGCTCTACGGCTACCTCGCGCCGCCGGAGCGGACGCTGAACAATTACCCCTCCTACATGACCGGCGCGCCTGCCCGTTATGCCCGCGCCTATGCCTATCACCAGCAGGCCAAGGTGGACGAGGCGCTGGCGGAAGTGGACGCGCTGATCGCGATGGATCCGGAAGACCCCTATTTCCTCGAGCTGAAGGGTCAGATCCTGCTCGAATCGGGCCGGGTGGAAGATGCCCTTCCCCCGCTGCGCGAGGCGACGCGCATCACCGGATCGAACCCGCTGATTGCCGGGAGCCTGGGCCATGCGCTGATCGCCACGGAAGACCCTGCCAATCTCGACGAGGCGGAAAGCGTGCTGCGCGCTGCCGTGGGGCGCGACCATGAAAACCCCTTCGCCTGGTACCAGCTTGGCGTGGTCTACGGCCAGCGCGGCGACACGCCGCGTGCCCGTCTCGCCAGTGCGGAACAGCAGGTGATGCAGGGCAATTTCAAGGGTGCGCTGGTGAATGCGCAGGCGGCGGAGAGCAACCTGCCCGTTGGCTCGCCCGACTGGATACGTGCGCAGGACGTGGCGCTGCAGGCGCGCGGATTGCTTGAACGCCAGCGGGATCGACAGTAACCCCTTTCGCCATGCGCTGGATCATCACCATTGTCATCGCCCTTGTCGCCGGTTTTGCGGGGGCCGCCGCCTGGGACTACGCCGGGCTCGGCCCGGACAGGACGCGCGAGGCTATCATGGCCAATCCCGAGATGCTTCCCGAAGCGATCGAGGAACTGCAGCGCCGCGAGGCCGTGGCCCGGCTGGAGCCGGTGCGCGACGAGATCGAGGAACCGTTCCCTGGCGCCGTGCTGGGCAACCCCGATGGTGAAATTACCCTTGTCGAATTCTCCGATTACGCCTGCGGCTATTGCCGCATGAGCGTCGACCACGTGAACCAGCTGATCGCTGCGAATCCCGACCTGCGCGTGGTCATCCGCGAGTATCCCATCCTCTCGGCAGGCAGCGCCGATGCGGCGCGCATGGCGCTGGCCGCCGCGCAGCAGGGCAGGTTCGAGGAATTCCACAACGCCATGTTCTCGTTCGAAGGGCTGACGCCCGAGAATATCGAGGCTGCGGCGCAGCAGGCAGGGGTCGACATGGAGCGCGCGCGCAACGCCATCGAGGCGGGGATGTTCGAGGGCCAGTTGCAGAACAACGTCTTCCTCGCGCGCAACATGGGCCTCACCGGCACCCCCGCCTGGGTGGTGGGCGACCAGGTGCTCTCCGGCGCGGTCGGCGTGGAGACTCTGAGCGCGGCTATCGACGAGGCGCGCGATTCCTGAGGCAGGCCGCCTTGGACGGGAGACAAATCCCGCACGGCGGCCGATGGCAAGCGGCGCAGGCGATACCAGATTAGGCGGCATGAACATGCTGCCGATCAGCCCCCGGCCCTTCTTCGCCGACAAGAACAAGGCGTTCTGGCGGTTGCAGTTGCTGGGCTGGGGCGGCGCTTTCGTGTTCCGCTCCGCCACCACCATCGCCAACGAACGGCCGCTGGACTTCCTCATCACCGTGCTGATCACCGCTATCGCGGGCTTTTCCATCAGCACCGTGCTGAGCGTGATCTATTCCAACCTCATCAACCGCCGTCCGCTGATCACCTGGACGTCCACCGCGGTCGTGCTGCTGCTGGCAGTGGGCGTTTCCGCCTTCATCAACGCCTGGACGCTCGACGTGTACCAGGGCGGCGCGGAATCCAGCTTCCTCCAGCTGATGCTGGGCGTCGCCTACATCGACATGACGCTGCTCGGCGCGTGGTCGGCGCTGTACTACGCCATCAACTTCTTCCTGCAGGTGGAGCAGCAGGCCGAAAGCCTCGAGCGGCTGGAAACGCAGGCCACCAGCGCCCAGCTGGCAATGCTGCGCTACCAGCTCAACCCGCATTTCCTGTTCAACACCCTGAACTCCATCTCCACCCTCGTGCTGCTGGGCGAGACAAAGCCTGCCAACGCCATGCTCACGCGCCTGTCCAGCTTCCTGCGGCATACGCTGGTGAACACGCCGGGCGGCAAGGTTACCGTGGCCCAGGAGGTGGAGACGCTGAAGCTCTACCTCGACATCGAACGCATGCGCTTCGAGGAGCGCCTGCGCACCGATTTCGAGATCGGCGAGCGCGCCGCGCGAGGGTACATCCCCTCGTTCCTGCTCCAGCCGCTGATCGAGAACGCAATCAAGTACGGCGTTTCCGCGCAGGAGGAAGGCGCGCGCATCAGCCTGTCCGCGCACGTGATCGGCAACATGCTGCGCATGATCGTGTCTGACACCGGCCCCGGCCTGCAGGGCGCGCAGCGCAATGCCGAATCGCTGGTGCACACGCCATCGTCCACCGGCGTGGGGCTTGCCAATATTCGCGACAGGCTGGCGCAGGCTTACGGCGAGAACAGTCGCTTCGAGATTGAAACCCCGCCCGATGGCGGCTTTACAGTGATTATCGAACTGCCCTTCGAACCGGCGGAGGCAGAGCAGGAACCGCAAGGCCGGGGGAAACCTCCCCGCGCCTCGCGTGTTTCACACTCACCGGCTGCAACAGGGAACGCACAACCTAACGAAAGCGACGGCGAAACCGTCCCAGCCCCCCGAACCGGAGCCAATGCATGAGCATCCGCACAATCATCGTCGATGACGAAAAACTCGCCATCCAAGGCCTGCAACTGCGCCTGGAACCCTTTACCGATATCGAAGTGATCGAAACCTGCGCCAACGGGCGCGAAGCGATCCGCGCGATCAAGACGCAGAAACCCGATCTCGTCTTCCTCGACATCCAGATGCCGGGGTTCGACGGGTTTTCCGTGGTGAAAGGCGTGATGGACGTCGATCCGCCGCTGTTCGTCTTCGTCACGGCCTACCAGGAACACGCCATCCGCGCGTTCGAGGCCAATGCGGTGAACTATCTGATGAAGCCGGTGGACGAGGATAAGCTGGCCGACACCGTGGAACGCGTGCGCCAGCGCCTCGCCGAAATGCGCAGCGCCGAGGAAGCGGAGAAGCTGAAGGACGTGCTGGCCGAAGTCAGCCCCGACAGCCTCGAGGCGATTTCCGAAGGCGAGGATCCCACGGGCCGCTACGAGAAGATGATCAACGTGAAGGATCGCGGCCAGATCTTCCGCGTCGATGTCGACACCATCGAGCATATCGAGGCAGCCGGCGACTACATGTGCATCTACACCGGCGACAACTCGCTGATCCTGCGCGAGACGATGAAGGACCTGGAACGACGGCTGGACCCCAAGAACTTCCAGCGCGTCCACCGCTCCACCATCGTCAACCTCGACCAGGTGCGACAGGTTAAACCGCACACCAACGGCGAATGCTTCCTCGTGCTGGACTCGGGCGCGGAAGTGAAAGTTTCGCGGTCGTACAGGGATGTGGTGGCTCGGTTCGTGCACTAGTTTGTTTTGCGAACCCGCCTCCGCGGGTTCGTCCTCGCTAGGCGCGCAGCAAGCTGCGCGCGCTGCGGGCGGGCGTTCGCCCTTGCGGTCGCTGCGCGACCGATGCAGGGACTACAAATGACCGACTTCCACATCGAAGGCTTCGACCTTCACGCATTCGTCCGCGAAACGCTCGCCGAAGACCTTGGCGAAGGGCTGCCCGGCGGCGGGGTGGACGTGACGGCCACCAGCGTCATCCCGGCGGACGCACGCTTCCAGGGCGTGATGGACAGCCGCGATGCGATCACCGTCGCGGGCCTGCCCATTGCCGTCGCCTTCTTCCGACACCTCGATCCTGACATGGCTGTAGACCTGCTTGTGGAGGAAGGCGCGCAGGTCCAACCCGGCACGGACCTGATGCGCCTGTCCGGCAACGCCCGCGCCATGCTGACGGCGGAACGCAGCGCGCTGAACACCGTGCAACACCTTTCCGGCATCGCCACGCTGGTGCGCCAGTACGTCGAAGCGATGGACAATCCCGATTGCACCCTGCTCGATACCCGCAAGACCATTCCGGGTCTCAGGCACATCGAGAAATACGCCGTACGCATGGGCGGCGGCAGCAACCACCGCATGGGCCTGTGGGATGCGGCGATGATCAAGGACAACCACATCCTCGTCGCCGGGAACGTGGGCGAGGCGGTGCGCCGCGCGCGCGATGCGGGCGTTACGAACATCATCTGCGAGGTTGACCGGCTCGACCAGATCGAACCCGCGCTCAGCGCAGGAGCGGATCATATCCTGCTCGACAACATGTCGCCCGAAACCCTGCGCGAGGCGGTGGGCATCATCGCCGGACGCGCGAAGACCGAGGCGAGCGGCGGGATCAACCTCGACACGATCAAGGCCAAGGCGGCGACCGGCGTCGATTATGTCTCCGTAGGTCGCCTGACGCAAAGCGCGCCTGCCGCCGATATCGGGCTGGATTTCACTGTAGAATGAGAACCGTAAGCGGGCCGCGCCCATGGCCTGTCTGCCTGTTCGCCGCGCTGTTCCTGCTCGCGGCGCTGCTGCGGCTGGTCGTCAGCCTGATGGACCCGCTGGTCATGCTGATGGAAGTGGACCGGGTGTGGCCCGGCCTTTCCTTCACCCGCGATTCGGCCATCATACTGGCAAACACGCAGTTCACGATCGCCTGCATACCCGTGGCGCTCGTGTGGTTTCGCGCCGTGCGGATCGCCCGCTGGCTGGTGGCGGCCATGGCGGTGGTGCGGCTGGCACTCGCGGCAACGATGGCGCGCGCGGTGGCCGGTGGCGGCTGGGGCCTTGCCCTGCACGACCTCGCGCTGCTGATGTCGGTAATTGCCGCCGTGCTGCTGTTCACGCCAGCCGCACACCGCTATTTCACAAAAGAAGAGGAGCGCGATGCCGAGACATTCGAATAGTTTCGCGCTCGCCCTCGCGCTGCTCGCCCTCCCCGCCACCGCCCACGCCCAAGCCTACCAATGCCGCGTGCCCTCCGGCCCCGTTTCCCTCCCTCCGGTCGAACGCGATGGCCCGGTGCGCGAATCGCGCGTTACCGGCTACACGCTGGCGCTGAGCTGGAGCCCCGAATTCTGCCGCTTCCGCGACGAGCAAGCCCGCCACGCGCGCCAGTGCAGCGGGCAGGCCGGGCGCTTTGCCTTCGTGGTCCACGGCCTGTGGCCCGAAAGCGGACCCGGACGCTGGCCGCAGTGGTGCCCCGCCCCGCGCCAGCCAAGCGCCGCCGAAGTGCGCGCAAGCATGTGCATGACGCCGGACCTGTCGCTGCTCGCCCGCCAGTGGGAGAAGCACGGCGCCTGCATGACGCGTGACCCGGACACCTACCTGCGCGTCACCCGCATCCTGTGGAACTCCCTGCGCTGGCCCGACTTCGACCGCCTCTCCCGCCGCGACGGCCTGACGGCGGGGGCGATCCGCGAGACCTTTGCCGAGGCTAATCCCTACTGGGATGCCGAGGACGTGGGACTCGTCGTCAACGAACGCGGCTGGCTGCGCGAAATGCGCCTGTGCTACGATGCGGACTTCATGCCGACCGCGTGCGACCGGCAGCGGTTCGGGGCGGGGGATGGCGAGCGGGTGCGGATCTGGCGGGGGCTTTAGGTTCTCGCGTCACCCTGGATCAAGTCCGGGGTGACGTTCCAACGAATCTAACGCCGCTCCGCAAAGAACGTCCGCAGCAAGTCCGCCGCCTCGCCCTCGCCCAGCCCGCTGTAGACCTCCGGCCTGTGCAGGCACTGCACCTGCTGGAACACCCTACTCCCGTGTTCCACCGCGCCGCCCTTGGGGTCGCTCGCGCCGTAGTAGAGCCGCCCTATCCGCGCGTGGCTGATCGCGCCCGCGCACATCGGGCACGGCTCCAGCGTCACGTAGAGGTCGCAGGCGTTCAGGCGTTCGTCGCCGAGTTTCTCCGCCGCCGCGCGAATCGCCACCATCTCGGCATGGGCGGTGGGATCGCAATGCGTGCGGGTGAGGTTATGGCCCTCGCCCACCACCACACCATCCTTGACCACAACCGCGCCAACGGGCACTTCGCCCGCGGCAGCCGCCTCGTGCGCCAGTTGCAGGGCGCGCCGCATCGGTTCGGGAGTGGACCATTTCGCCATGCGGCAGGGCTACCGCGAAGCTTGACGAATCTCCACCCCCCCTGTATGCGCGCGCCTTTCCCAGCCTAAAAGCTGTTTCGAACAACCGTTGTAAACGAGAGAATTCGCCATGTCGCGCATCTGCGAACTTACCGGCAAGGGCCGCCAGGTCGGCCACAATGTCAGCCACGCCAACAACAAGACCAAGAAGGTCTTCCTGCCGAACCTGCAGAACGT
>MDTG01374818.1_pt1 | contig 29487 bp, 30 predicted proteins | sample 811421 | NCBI WGS metagenome assembly MDTG01 (sample SAMN05326645, study PRJNA326480) | marine metagenome | isolation source: seawater | place: Pacific Ocean: South East | collected 2011 | reverse complement strand
CGATCAAGTCTTGACCGGCGCAGCAGATTGGCCCTATACAAACGCCACGCGAAACGGTTTGGCGATCGGCATATCGGGGCGGAGTAGCTCAGCTGGTTAGAGCAGCGGAATCATAATCCGCGTGTCGGGGGTTCGAGTCCCTCCTCCGCTACCATTTTATCGGTCTTTCTTCCTGGCGCCCTTGGGCGCCTTTTTGCCATTGGTTCCGCCACCCTGCTTCCCGCGCGGGGTCTTGCGGTGCGGCTTTGGCTTGGCATCGCGCGGTCTTGCGGAATGGGGCTTGCGGTTGCCGCCCCCTCCATGGCTCGGCCCGCTCGGCGAAGCTTCGATCCGCACGTTCTCACCATCGTCGCCATCGCCTGCTGTCCGGGCTACCGCGTCGGCGAATTTGCCTGCGATTGCACTGGGTACCTGGAAGTACGTCTCGTTCGGACCGATGCGGATCGCTCCCACTTCGTTGCGCGTGATATGGCCGCGGCGACACAGCAGGGGCAGGATCCAGCGCGGGTCCGCATTGCGGCGACGGCCGATATCCAGTTTGAACCATACGGTGTCTTCGAAACCCGGCCGGTGGCGCTCCTTCTGCGCCTCGCGGCGGGCTTGCGGTGTATTGGCGATCAGGTCTTCGGGCTCGGGCAGCTTCGCCCGGTGTGCGCTGACCAGCATGGCGGCGATGTCCTGCGGGCTGCGCTGTGCCAGCAGGCTGTCGACCAGTTCCTGATCCTTGCCGTCGATCTCGACCGGCTGAAGGAGTTTCTCCAGCAGGCGCTCCCGGTCCTTGGCGCGGATTGCCTCGCGGTCGGGAGCCTCGGTCCATTCGGCGTCGATCTTCGCATTGCGGAGCATCCCCTCCACGCGGCGGCGGCGCGAGAAGGGGACCACGAGAACGGCGGTGCCCTTTCGACCCGCGCGGCCCGTGCGGCCCGAGCGGTGTTGCAAGGTCTCCGCATCGCGCGGAATCTCGACATGGATGACGAGGCTCAGGGTCGGCAGGTCAATTCCGCGTGCAGCGACATCGGTCGCCACGCAAACGCGGGCGCGCCGGTCGCGCATGGCCTGGAGGGCCTGGTTGCGCTCTGCCTGCGTGTTCTCGCCGGACAGCGCGACGACTGCGAAGCCGCGTTCCTGCAAGGTGGCGTGCAGATGGCGGACCTTCTCGCGCGTGCCGCAGAAAAGGATCGCGGTTTCTGCCTCGTGGTAGCGCAGCAGGTTTACGACCGCGTTTTCCACCTCGGGCGGCGAAACGACTACTGCCTGGTAGGAGATGTCGCCGTGGCCACGATCCTTGCCGATCGTCTTGATGCGCAAGGCATCGCTCTGGTAGCGACGGGCAAGCGCCTCGATCGGCTTCGGCATTGTGGCGGAGAACATCAGCGTGCGGCGGTCACCCGGCGTGGCGTCGAGGATTTCCTCGATCTCTTCGCGGAAACCCATGTCCAGCATCTCGTCCGCTTCGTCGAGGATCACTGCCTTGATAGCCGAAAGGTCGAGTGCCCCGCGTTCGAGATGATCGCGCAGGCGACCCGGTGTGCCGACGACGATGGTGGCACCGGATCGAAGGGCGTTGCGTTCTTGCGAGGGATTCATTCCGCCCACGCAGGTTGCGATACGGCCACCCGCCTCGCCGTAGAGCCAGCCCAACTCGCGGCTGACCTGCAGGGCCAGCTCGCGCGTGGGGGCGATGACCAGTGCAAGTGGCGCCGCCGGAGCAGGCACCTTGTCATGCTCGACAAGCAAGTTCCCGGCTATGGCAATGCCGAAAGCCACCGTCTTGCCCGATCCGGTTTGTGCCGAAACGATCAGGTCGCGGTTCTGCGCTTCCGGATCGAGGACGGCCGACTGGACCTCGGTCGGTGCGGAATAGCCGCGCTCGGCAAGCGCCGTGCGCAAGGATGTGGGCAGGTCGGAAAAATTCATTTGATAGCCTCGGGGCGAAAGGCGCACGCAATGGGTGCGCCAAATGGCCGTCGACGACCATCGATGTTCTGGGAGATTGATGCGCCGAACATTCGATGCTCGACAACGCGGGACGCGCCCTTACGCCAGAATGACCGCAATTGCTCGCAAAATCGTTGCGCCTCGATGCGGTTCCTGCAGAGGCCGCCGGTTTCGGTGGTGCCGAGGGGCGTGGGTGCCGGGGACTCGACTCCCTTCTCCGCTACCATTTCGGTGAGGTTCGGATCACGCCGCGCGTACCTCGTCGAACGACAGCCCGAACTTCATCAGGTATTTGCGCAGCCGGTCGGCATCGTTGGTCGATCTGCGGCTCTGGCGGGAGACCGCGAACAATTCGCGCCCCGCCGCCGAAAGGCTGGCGCTGTGGCGGCAGACCCGCACCACTTCGGATAGCTGCGCGCGGTCGAAGGGATCGAGCCGGGCAAAACCGTCCGCTCCTAGAAGATCGGCGAGGTGGTTTGCGTCACCACCGCCGCGCTCGCTGGTCCAGAGGCGCCGAAGCCGCGCGACTTCCAGATCCACCGTCTTGCGGTCGATCCTGCCGTCCGGGCTCAATGTCGCCATTCGGGTGATACTTGCCGAGAGATCGCGGAAATTGCCGCTCCAGATCGCATCGGAGCCGGTCGCGAAGGCGAGATATCTGTCGCGCGCCTCCCTGTTGAACGTGACACGCGTATCTTCTGTCGAAGCGAACCGCTCGAGCTCGTAGTCGATGTTCGGCTCGATATCCTCCTTGCGCTCGGCGAGGCCCGGCAGATGGAAGGTCCACAGGTTGAGCCGCGCAAACAGATCGTCCCTGAATGTGCCCTTCGATACCGCGTCGACCAGATCGAGATTGGTCCCCGCGATCAGCTGGAACTTGCTGGCCACCTCCTTGTCCGAACCCATCGGCAGGAACCGCTTCTCCTCGATCGCGCGCAGGATCATGGCCTGCTCGTCGAGCCCGAGTTCGCCTATTTCGTCGAGAAACAGCATTCCCCCATCGGCGCTGCGCAACAGGCCAGCCCGGTCCGCCACCGCGCCGGTGAACGCGCCCTTGCGATGGCCGAACAGCGCCGACATCGCATTGTCGCCTTTCAGCGTCGCGCAGTTCACTTCCACGAAGGGACCGGAAAGCTGGTGCTTCTCCGCCTTCAGCTCGTAGATTCTCCGCGCCAGCAGGCTCTTGCCCGCGCCGGTGGGCCCCATCAGGAGGAGCGGAGCGGAGGAGCGGGTGGCGACCTGCTCGATCTCGTCGATCATGGTGTTGAAATGCGCGTTGCGAGTCTCGATCCCGCCCTTGAGGAAGGATGTGCTCTCGCGGCTGCTCGCGGCAAAGCGGCGGGCGATGCTGTCGTATCGCGAAAGGTCGAGGTCGATCGCATTCCATGTGCCCGAAGGATCGGGTTTGCCGCGCCGGGGCTGCGTTTGCAGCAGCTTGCCGGGGATGAAGCGCGCTTCGGTCAGCAGGAACAGGCAGATCTGCGCCACGTGCGTGCCCGTGGTGATGTGGACGAGGTAGTCCTCGTTCTCGGGCTCGAAGGCAAAGTCCTGCACGAAATCGAGCAGTTCGGTGTAGACTTCCTCGAAATCCCAGGCGTCGTCGAAATTGATGCGGTGGGGTTCGACCGAAGTTTCCGGCGAGACCGAAGCAATGTCCTGCGTGACGAAGCGGGCCAGGCTCTCGTGCTTCTCCCCATGCAGGAGGATCAGCCGATCGACCCGCAAGTCCTGCTGCATGCATAGGCCGACCGTCGGACGCCACTTGTGCCAGCGCGAGGAATCGCGCTTGCTCGCATCGAGGGTGGAGCCGAGGAACCCGATCACTGTTTTGCGCGTCATCCCTATCCAATAATATAAGTATCGATAATGTTCTATCGAAAAGTCTGTACTGCATGAAGGCGCGTTCGTTTGGCGCGGGAGGTTATTGCCAATTGAAACCAATGGTTTGGATGGAAATTCCGCTCCCATTGGCCGAGTTGGCATGGGCGGTGCAAAGGATGAAGCGTCGGGACTATCGAACACCCGGCATATGCGGCTGGGGTGGTCGGAATGGGCCGACCACCCCCGAGCCTGCCAGAGGAATTATGCGATGCAGCAGACCGGATACGAATTTCACCAGGTCGAAGGCGGGGCCCCGATCAAGATGTGGACCCGCGACGTGCCCCTCGACGACAAGGCGCGCGAGCAGCTCGCACGGGCGGCGAGGATGCCCTTCATCTTCAAGCACGTCGCGGCAATGCCCGACGTCCATGTCGGCATCGGCGCGACCGTCGGCTCGGTCATCCCGACCAAGGGTGCGGTGATCCCCGCTGCAGTGGGCGTAGACATCGGCTGCGGCATGATGGCCGCGCGCACCTCGCTTGTCGCAAGCGACCTGCCGGACAACCTCGAAGGCATCCGCTCGGCAATCGAGAAGGCCGTGCCGCATGGCCGGTCCTCGGGCCGGGGCGGGCGCGACAAGGGCGCCTGGGGCGATCCCCCGGCCGAGACGATCGAGGCATGGGCAACGCTTGTCCATCGGTTCGACCGGATCGTGGCGAAGTACCCGAAGCTCGAGAAGGCGAACCATCTCGTCCATCTCGGCACGCTCGGCACGGGCAACCACTTCATCGAGCTGTGCCTCGATCAGGACCAGCGCGTGTGGGTGATGCTCCATTCGGGCAGCCGCGGCGTGGGCAATGCGATCGGCCGGTTCTTCATCGAACTGGCCAAGCAGGACATGCGCAAGTGGCATATCAACCTGCCCGACGAGGATCTCGCCTACTTCCCCGAAGGGACAGACCATTTCGACGATTATGTCGAAGCGGTCGAGTGGGCGCAGGATTTCGCCAAGCTCAACCGGCGCGTGATGATGACCCACGTCATCGCCGCGCTGCGCGGGCAGATCGCCAAGCCCTTCCAGGCCGAGCTCGAAGCGGTGAACTGCCATCACAACTATGTGACGCGCGAGAACCACTTCGGCGAAAACGTACTCGTGACCCGCAAGGGCGCGGTGCGCGCGGCCAAGGGCACGCTCGGCATCATTCCGGGCTCGATGGGGGCGAAGAGCTTCATCGTGCGCGGATTGGGCAATGCGGACAGCTTCGACAGCTGCTCGCACGGCGCGGGCCGGATCATGTCGCGGACCGAGGCGAAGAAGGCGGTGACGCTCGACGAGCACATTGCCGACACCGCCGGGGTCGCATGCCGCAAGGACGCGGGCGTGATCGACGAGACGCCCCGGGCCTACAAGCCGATCGAGAAGGTGATGGCCGCGCAGGCCGATCTGGTCGAGATCGTGCATACGCTGAAGCAGGTGGTGTGCGTGAAGGGGTGATCCCCCTTCACGCCGCCATTCGTGAACTTATGGAATTCGGAAAATGATCACCATTGACGGGTCCGAAGGGGAAGGGGGCGGGCAGATCCTGCGCAACGCATGCGCGCTGTCGCTCGTCACCGGAGAGCCCTTCGTCATCGAGAAAATCCGTGCCGGGCGCGACCAGCCGGGGCTGATGCGCCAGCACCTCACCGCAATCGAGGCTGCCTGCACGATCGGCGGGGCCGAGTGCGAGGGGCTGGAGCTTGGCTCCAACCGGATCGCATTCACGCCGGGCAGCGTCGCCCCGGGCGAATACCGCTTCGCCGTGGGCACCGCCGGTTCGACCGCGCTGGTTCTCCAGACCGTGATCGTGCCGCTCGCGCTGGCGGACAGGCCGTCGCGCCTCGTGATCGAGGGTGGAACGCACGCGAGCATGGCGCCGCCGTTCGACTTCATCGAGAAGTGCTTCCTGCCCGTGTTCGCACGCATGGGCCCGCGCGTAAGCGCGCGGATCAAGCGGCATGGCTTCTTTCCGCGCGGCGGAGGGCGGATCGAGGTCGATATCGAGCCTGCGCCGCTGCGCCGGATCGAGTGCATCGAACGCGGCGAGCTGCAGGGCCGCGAGGGGACCGTGCTGTTCGCCTCGCTCGACGGAGAGATCGCGCACCGCATCCGCAAGGCGGCGCTCGAGAACCTGCCCGGCTGGACCGAGGAGCAGATCGCCATCCGCGAACTGCCCGCCGACCAGGGCCCGGGCGTTGCCCTGGTGCTGGGCGCGGCGTTCGAGAACGTGACCGAGGTCGTGTCCGGGTTCGGCAAGCTCGGCCTGTCCGCAGAGCGGATCGGCGCGACTGCCGGCAAGCGCATGGCGGGCTACGAGGCTTCGGGCGCTTTCGCTGGCCCCTACCTGCAGGACCAACTGCTGCTGCCGATGGCGCTTGCCGGGGGCGGGGCCTTCACAAGCGTGAAGATCAGCGAGCATACCCGCACGGCTGCGGACATCATCGCCCGCTTCACCGGCCGCGCGACCCATTTCGACCAGGACGCGGATGGGCGCCAGCTCGTGCGGATCGTCTGAGCAAGGCCTTCGCTGCCTCGCTCCGCCCTTGCCACCCGGCCCGTCCCCGAGGGGATCGGGCCGGGACGGCATCGTGAGGCGATCTCCCCCAAGGCGTGCCCCTTAATGCCTCAGCAGCAGGGGCACCTTCACGTCGGTCAGCATCTCCCTCGTCACCCCGCCGAAAATGCGTTCGGTGATCCGCATCCGGCCATAGGCGCCCATGACCATCAGGCCGCAGTCGCGCACCTGCGCCGCGTTGCGAAGCGCGGCCGCGATACCCTTGGCGTCCGCTTCGATTTCCACCAGTTCGCACGCGATTCCGTGGCGCGAGAGGTAATCCGCGCCGCTGACCCGCGGCAGATCGAACCCGGCGTCCTTCTTTTCCTTCACCGATACGAGATACACCTGTTCGCACTGCCTGAGCAGCGGCACAGCGGCGCGCAGCGCGTGAGAGGCCTCGGCCGAGCCGTCCCACGCAACCAGCGCGGGCTTGGTCAGGTCGAGCCGCTCGGTCTCCTCCGGCAGGACCAGCACGGGGCAATCCGCCCCCAGAGCCAGTTCGCCCACGGTGTAGGACGGCATCTTCGCCTCGAAGTCCGGCTCGCGTTCGCCGATCACGATCAGGTCGGCCAGCGGGGAACGTTCCAGCAATGCGCTGGAGGCAGGCCCCGCCTTGTCGACCCAGTCCCAGGACACGCCTTCATTGGCGAGATCGGCCTCGGTCTGCTCCCGCAGTTTCTTGGCTTCTTCGCGCCACACCGGAATCATGACGGCGAAGGCGGCGCCATAGGCATCGCCGGACACCCCGACCTCCAACGGCATCGCGTTCAGCACGGTCAGGTGGGCATCGAGCGCGCGGGCAAGGTCCAGCGCAAGATCGAGTCGCCGCGAATGGCCTTCATCCGAATGGGCGTTGAACAGGATCGATTTCATGGTGTGTTCCTCCTGCAGTGATGCGCCAGCTGCAATCCGGCGCTTTCGGGAGAGAGACTATCGCCGAGGGAGAGCATGGTCTTTGATCCAGCGCAAATTTGATCCCAAGAAGTACCGCCCGGCTGCTGTGCTCCGGAGCGCTTGCTCGACCGGGCTCCCGCCATATCGGGCACATAGAGCCCCATCGGTTGTTGTTCGATCCGAAGGGCGAGCAAGGTGGGCATGTGCTACAAGGCGAAGGTGACCGGCGGGCGCAGGGCGTGATTGCGCCGAGCGTGATGGACGAGGACCATCTTGCGCTGGCCGCCGCGTGCGCGCCCGATGTGGGCCTGTGCACCATTGTCGGCATCGAAGGCAGCTTTTCCCGCCGCCTCGGCGCGCAGCTCGCGATCCTGCCCGATGGCGAGGTGGTGGGCGATCTCGCGGATACCTGTCTCGAACGCCAGCTCGTCACCGACCTGCGCGATATCGAAGAGCCCGCCGTAGTGCGTTATGGTGCGGGATCGCCCAAGATCGATTTTCGCCTGCCGTGCGGCGGCGGGCTCGACATTCTTCTCGACCCCGCGCCCGATCGCGCTGCATGCCGCCATGTTCTGGAGCGGCTGGATGAGCGTGAACCCGCCTCGCTGGCGCTGCCGGGTAACGCCAGGATGGCCGAGCGCGCTTTCATTCCCTCGCTGCGCCTGCGGGTGTTCGGCGAGGGCGCGGAGCCCCGTGCCCTCGGCGAACTGGCCGAGGCCAGCGGGGTCATGGCCGAGCTGATCGGAGTGGACGCCCTGTCGCTCGGTCGGGGCAGCGGCCTGCCCGCAGCCGATGCCTGGACCGCCGTGCTGTTGCTGTTTCACGATCACGAATGGGAGATGGCCTTGCTGGAAGAGGCTCTGGCTAGCCCGGCGTTCTACATCGGCGCGCAGGGTGGCAAGAATGCCCGCGAGGGGCGCGAAGAATTGCTGCGCGAACGCGGGCACGCGCCGGACGCGATCGGGCGGATCCGCAGCCCCGTAGGGGCCTTGCCCGCCTGCCGCACCGCACGCGCACTCGCCCTTTCGGCGCTGACCGAAATCGTGGGGGACTATGAGCGGCTCCGCCCTGGTGCTTGATCCGTCGATCACGCTCGCGCTGCTGGCGGCGGGGCAATCGCGCCGGTTCGACGGTGCCAAGCTGGAAGCAATGCTTGGCGACCGGCCGCTTTGGCACCACGCCGCCTGTGCCGCCGAGCGGGCCGGGTTCCGGAGCCGTTTGCTCGTCTGCCGTGCCGGAGCCTCCCCGGCCTTCGCGCGCGAAGGCTGGCGTGTCGTCGAGAATCCCGAGGCCGATCGCGGAATCGGGAGCTCGATCCGCGCGGCGGTGCAGGCCAGCGGTGCAGCGTCGCGGCTGGTCGTGATGCTGGCCGACATGCCTTTCGTCGAAAGCAGACACCTGCGCGCCTTGGCATTGGCGAGCGAAACGGTCTTTTCGCGCTACCCCGATGGATCGGGTGGAGTGCCCGCGGGATTCTCCCGTGCCGATTTCGGGCGGCTGACCGGCCTCGAGTCCGGCGGCGCACAACAACTCGCACGCGAAGGGCGCGGGCGTGCGCTTGCCCCGGCAGAGGATCGGTCGCTGGTCGATGTGGACACGCGCGACGATCTCGCCCGCGCGCGGCAGATCATCGCCGAACGAGGGGGCGGACCACCGCCCAAACGGCCAGAGGGTCGCTAGCCATTGCCCGTTGTCGCGCGCGATCTCCGCAGGCTCGCGTTCGCCGCCTTCGCGCCACCTTGACGGATTTTTCGGAAATTGCGACCTTTCGCGATGCGCGGTTCGGCGAACCGTCGCATGGGGGGAATCGGGAATGGCAACACGATATGCGATGGCGGTTTGTCTTGTATCGCTGATCTGCGGTGCGGCGCATGCGCAAACGCGCGACGCCGATGCAGCGGTGCTGGTGCAGGTCGATAGCGGAATCGAAAGCGAGTATTTCGACGATACCGACCGGGCCCGGCGCGAGCTCGCCGAGAAGGTGGAGATGGCGGCGCGGATGGCGTGCGCCGATTCATGGACACCGCGTTCGACGATCTACGAATCGATCGACTATACGGTCGACTGGTCGGCTTCGGACGGCAGGCGCTCCGGCAGGCGCAAGGCCATCGCACGCAATATCAGCGTCCGCTGCCGCCTCGATTGAAGGGCAATCGCGGGACCACGATCGCCGACCGCCGTCAGCGGCCCTTGAACTGCGCCTTGGTCTTGGTGGCGAAGGCCTGTGCGCCGATCATGAAATCCTCGCTGTTGCCCGCAGTCCGCTGCGCCTCGGCCTCGGCCTCCATGGCGTCTGCCAAGGTGGTGTCCTGCGCCTGGCGGGCCAGCTTGCGGATCAGGCCGATCGCCACCGTGGGGCCATTCGCCAGCCGTTCGGCAAGGGCCATTGCCTCCTCCACCACCTTCTCGTCGTCGACGCAGCGGTTGATGGCACCCATGGCAAGCGCGTCCTCGGCAGGCAGACGATCGCCGAGCAGCATCGCTTCCATGGCGCGCGGCAGGCCCATGGCCTTCGGCAAAACCCACGTGGCGCCGCCATCCGGCACCAGCCCGATATTGACGAAGGCCTGCAGAAAATAGGCCGATTTGCCAGCCACGATCAGATCGCCCGACAGCGCGAGCGTCGCGCCGATTCCCGCCGCCGCACCGTTGACCGCGGTGATGACCGGAATGTCGGCCTCCATCAGCGCGAGCATGCCGGGATTGTAATGGTCCCTGAGCGAGCTGCGCGACGCGTCGCCGGGCTTGCCTCCGCTCATCGAGCCCCTGCCGCTGATATCCGCACCTGCGCTGAAGGCGCGGCCTGCGCCGGTGATAACCAGCGCGCGCGTTTTCGCGGTGTCGAGGCCTTCGAGGATTTCCCGCAGCTCGTCGAACATGCCGGGCGTGACCGCATTCATCCGGTCGGGCCGGTTGAGCGTGATTTTCACCACCTTGCCGACGTGTTCGACCAGCAGCGCGTTTTTCTCGGACATGTCTTGCTTCTCTCCGGCGGGTTGATTCTGTTTCCCCAGCCTTGCCCCAGCCACGAGGGAACCGCAAATCTCGCGTCGCGTGTTGCGTGAAAGGGCTCGCCCTGCCACCCGTTCTTCCATGCGCGATACCTCCCCCACCTTCTACGCCACCGAAGGCATCCACAATTTCCGCGACTATGGCGGCTATCCGACCCAGGGCGGGGGCAGGGTGCATACCGGCCTGCTCTACCGTTCGGGCCAGCACTGGGAGGCGAGCGAGGCCGACCTGCAGACCTTCGCGGCTCTGGGCATCCGCACGGTGATCGACCTGCGCGGGAATGGGGAGCGGGAGCGACACCCCTGTCGCCGTCCGGACCTGTGGGACGGCGAAGTCGTGTTCTACGACGGCGAAACCAGTTCGAGCCCGCCGCATGTGCCGCAGGAGCGCATCGAGATCACGCCGGAGCACGCGCACGAGCGGATGCTGAAGGTCTACACCCGCATGCCGCAGAACGAGGCCATGCAGGTGATTTTCGGCCAGTATCTACGCGCCCTCGCGACCCGCGACGGGGCGAGCCTGGTTCACTGTTTCGCGGGCAAGGACCGCACCGGGATCGCCGCCGCGCTGTTGCACCACATTCTTGGCGTGTCGCGCGCCGACATGCTGACCGAGTTCCTGCACACCAATGCCGCGCCGACCTACGAGATTCTCGAGCGGCAGTCGCTGCCGGGGATCGAGAAGCGACTGGGGCCGCTCGACCGCGCGACGATTGCCGAACTGATGGAAGTGCGCGAGGCTTACTTCGATCGCTTCATGGAGGTGGTCGATGGCGAATGGGGTTCGCTCGATGCGTTCCTCGGCGAGGCGATTGGTGTGGATGATCGCCTGCGCGGCACGCTGCAGGACCGCTTCGTGGCGTGACTCCGGGCGCTGCGATCCCCATATTCGCAGCCACGAGATTCTAGACGGACAGGAGACGCGGCGATCATGGCGACGCACCGCACCAAGATGCTCATCATCGGTTCCGGCCCGGCAGGCTACAGCGCGGCCATCTACGGCGCGCGTGCCATGCTCGAGCCGATCATGGTTCAGGGCCTGCAACCGGGCGGGCAGCTGACCATCACCACCGACGTCGAGAATTACCCCGGCTTTGCCGACGTGATCCAGGGCCCGTGGCTGATGGAGCAGATGCGCGCGCAGGCGGAGCATGTCGGCACGAAGATGCACTGGGACACGATTGTCGAGATCGACTTGAAGTCCGGCCCTCCGTTCCGCGCCGTCGGCGACAGCGGCGACGAGTATATCGGCGACACCGTGGTCATCGCAACCGGCGCCTCGGCCAAGTGGCTCGGCGTGCCGGGCGAGCAGGAGCTGGGCGGGAAGGGCGTGTCGGCCTGCGCGACCTGCGACGGATTCTTCTATCGCGGCAAGAAGGTCGCGGTGATCGGCGGCGGCAACACCGCGGTCGAGGAAGCGCTCTATCTCACCAACCATTCGGACGACGTCACGCTGATCCACCGCCGCGACGAGCTGCGGTCCGAGAAGATCCTGCAGGAACGCCTGTTCGCGTCGGACAAGATCACGCCGCTATGGAACAAGACGGTCGAGCGGTTCGAGGCGGGCGAGAACGGTGCGCTATCGCATCTGGTGCTCAAGGACACGGTGACCGGCGAGGAGAGCACGCTGGAGGTCGACGGAGCCTTCGTCGCCATCGGCCACGCGCCTGCGACCGAGCTGTTCAACGGCCAGCTGCCGATGGACGAGAGCGGCTACCTGCTGGTCGAGCCGGGCACGCCCAAGACCGAGATCCCCGGCGTGTTCGCCTGCGGCGACGTGATGGATCACACCTACCGCCAGGCGGTGACCGCCGCGGGCACGGGCTGCATGGCCGCGCTCGATGCGGAGCGCTTCCTCGCGACGCTCGATTACGCGAAGGAAGAGCTGACGGCCGTCGAAGCGGCGGAGTAGGGCTTCAGACGAAGACCCGCACCGCCGCCATCAGGATCAGCGCGATCAGCACGATGCTGGACAGCGCGAACAGCACGAAGCGGACCATCACCTTGTTCGCGGTCACCTGAACCAGCGTGTGAATCACGCGCAGGCCGGTGTAGATCCACGCCAGCAGCGCGGGAATCCCGTCGCCCGCCCCGATGATGGCGAGCACGATCGCGACCGCGTAGAACACCGTCGGCTGTTCGTGCAGGTGGTTGTAGTTGTGCGCCTTCCACTGGACCCGCGCGGGCAGGAGCTGATCCAGATCCTTGCCGGTCCCGCCGGTCAGGTTCCTGGTGTCGATATCTTTGCTCGCCTGCATTGCCGGGATGCGCGTCGCGTACATCCAGGCCCACACGATCATGGTCCAGATCATCAGCGCGACGACGGGTTGCAGGATGGTCATGCCGATCATGAGGACGCTCCGAGAGTGGCAATGAGGGCCAGGACGCTGAGGACGGCCAGCGCGAGGGTCGAGGCCATGAAGAGGAAGAAGCGGACCCCGACGATATTGACGGTCGCCTGCCAGATCGAGTGGACGATCCGCAGGGCAACGTAGATCCATGCCATCAGCACCGCGAGCGGGGTGGGTGCCGTCAGCGCGAGGATCACGACCGTGGCGTAGAACAGCGTCGGCTGTTCCATCAGGTGCGCGTAATTGTGCGCCTTCCAGTTCACCTTGTCGGGCAGCACGCCCTCGAGGTTCTGGCCCCGGCCGCCGCGCGGAGCGCTCTGCAGGCCCCCGGTCACCTTGCCCATCGCCGGAAGGCGCGTCGCCGCCATCCACACCAGCACCACCAGCGACCATGCGACAAGCACCGCAGCCGGTGCGAGCATCTGAGCCTGCATTCCCATCTCCCCATCTGTTCGCCGCGAGCGTGCAGCCGCCCCGGCGCTCTGTCAATCGAGCCGCTTCACGCAGCCTGTGGTGCTTCGCGAAAGAGCCGTTCGAGACGGTAATAGCCACCCATTCCGTCGCGCCCCTCGCGGCTCCAGCCCGGCTGCGCGGCCAGCTCGGCCGCGACATCGGGCAGGTTGAGCCGGGGCGAGACGTGGAACTGCCGCAGCCACCAGCGCAGCAGCCGGGGCAGAAGGCCCGGCCTGGCGCTGTAGCTGCCGAAATCGACGACGTGGAGCGATCCGCCTGGCGCCACCAGCGTCGCCGCGTGACGCAGTGCCTTTTCCCAGTCGGGTATCATCGAGACCGAATAGGACAGGATCACGCGGTCGAAGGTCTCGCGCCCCAGCATGGCCCGCGCGTCGAAATCGCGCGCATCGCCGGGCGCCAGGATCGCGCTCGTCCCCAGCTTGCCCGCCGCGCTCTTGAGCATTTCCGCCGAAATATCGATCCCGAACAGCTTTGTGCCGGGGTAGGCATGGCCCACCTTGGCAAGGTTGCGACCCGTCCCGCAGGCGACTTCCAGCACCCGTTCGCCCGGCTGGCAGTCGAGTCCGCGGATCAGGTGGTCGCGCCCGAACAGGTAGTATTTGCGCGTGAAATCATAGATGTACTTCTGCCCGCGATAGATCGAATCCATCAGCGCGGCATGATCGCGCACCTGCCCCGGTTCGCCCGCCATCGGTCCTCAGCCCAGCTCGTACAGATGCACGCCGCCGTAGATCGAGCTGCGATCCCGCTCGGTCAGATCCTTCGACAGCTCCGCGTGATAGGTCCACTGGTCGAGGATTTCGTTCGGCACCCGGCCGGGCAGCAGGCTCGGCTCGGCGGCGGTCCGGAACAGCACCCGCGCACCCTTGCGCGCCGTGCGGGTGACTTCGCGCCACAGATTGGTCAGCTGGTGGTCGTCCATCCAGTCCTGCGCGTCGAGGAAGACATAGCGGTCGAGGCTCATGGCGGGCTGGGCGGAGAGGAATTCGGAAAGGTTGGCGCGCTGCACGCCGAGCTTGGCGACACGTTCGCGCAGGTCCGCGTAATTCTCGCGCTGAAGATAGGGCGGCAGCGGCGCGTCCTCTTCCTTGCTATAGCCGCGGTTGAAGGCCTGCCACGCGAAGTAGTTGTCCTTAACGTCGAAATCGCAGGCCAGCTTCTCCAGCCGCTTGCGCAGCACTTCGGCCATCTTCTCGTCGCCCGCCAGCGCGTCGTACTGCGCGGGTGGAATGCCGAGGCCGAACAGCGAGGCGGGCTGGTTGGTGACCCAGCGGACGAACTTCTTGTCGAACACCGGCGCCAGTTCTGCCTCGAAGATGGCGCGCTGTTCTTCCACGGTCGGCGCTTCCAGCACCTTGCGCAGGTCCACGCCGTAGAGCTTGGCGAAGAGGTGCGCCATGCCGATGAAGTTGCCGAGCAGGCCCTGCTTGTAGATCCCGCGCTGGAACTGCGTGATCCGGCGGCGCCCGCGGATGTCGCGGCCTTCCCAGTACTTGCGGCTTTCATCGTCGAGCAGCGGGGCGATGCGATCCTTGTAAATCGCCACATTCTCCTTGTAGTCCGAATGGGCGAAGAAGCGGCGGAACAGGTCGTAATTGGGCAGGGCGTTGATCGCCGCGATCTTGAGCCGGCCGAGCGCGATATGCGCGCGGTTGAGATCGACCGCGGTGATCGCTTCGGGATTGGCGGTAAGGTAGCTCAGCGCGTTGCAGCTGCCGCTGGCGATGCACAGCACGCGGCTGTCCTCGCGGATATCCAGCCCCTCCATGTCGACCACCGGGTCTTCCCAGATCTGCGCATAGACGAGGCCGCGAAAGGCGGTGGCGAAGGCCTTGTCGAGCAGCGTGTCCTTCAGGCCCGAACTCTTGCGGACCACCGATCGGTCGATGATGTGGGCTTCGCCTTGCGGCATGGCGGGGAATCTCCGAATTGCGGTGCTGCGGTCAGCTCGGGTCGATGGTCGCGGCGTAGGCCGCGGGATCGACGTTGCGCCCCGTCAGCATGATTACTGTGTCGTCTTCCAGCGCTAGCTTACCGGCGAGGGCTGCGGCAAGGGCCGCCGCGCCGCCCGGCTCCGCGACCAGGCCGAGCTTTGCGAAGGCGAAACGCTGGGCAGCGCGCACCTCTTCGTCGTCGACGGTCAGCGGGCGGGTGCGTTCCCTGTCGAGCGTGTCGATCACGATCTGTCCGGTCGCATCGGGGCGCAGCGCATCGCAGATCGTTGCGGGCGCGTCCGGGCCGACACGCTGCGGAGAGCCTGCCGCAAGGCCGCGTGCCACCATGTCCCACCCCAGCGGCTCGACCGGGGCAATGGTCGCTTGCGGGCAGGCGAGGGCAAGTCCTGCGGTGAGCCCGCCGCCGCCGCAACAGGCCAAGATCAGCGGGGGCTGCTTGCCCAGTTGCCCGGCAATCTCGATGCCCGCGCTGCCTTGCCCCTCGATCACCCAAGGATCGGCAAAGGCGTGGACGAATACCGCGCCGCGCTTCTCGACCTCGCGTGCGGCGACCTCTTCGCGGTCTTCGCCGGGCCTTTCGTAGAGGACGATCTCCGCACCGAGTGCGCGCGTCGCTTCCAGTTTCACCTTCGGAGCATCGCGCGGCATCACGATCGCCGCCTTTATGCCCAGCCTACGGGCTGCCCAAGCAACGCCTTGAGCATGGTTGCCGCTGGACACCGCGACCACGCCGCGCGCGCGCTCTTCCTCGCTCAGGTTGGAGAGCCGCCACCAGCCGCCGCGTATCTTGAACGCGCCGATGGGTTGCAGGCTCTCGGCTTTTACCCAGCACCGCATTGCGTCGATCTCGACCGGCAGCAGCGGAGTCGGCGGCAGGATTGCTGCGATACTGGCCGCTGCGGCGCGCACGCCTTCGCTGGTTGGCTGACGGGTCAACACGCGCGCTCCCTGACACACCTGACACAGTGTCTTGAGGCAGAAATCCGGCCTCCCCCGAGATGCGGAAAATCGGCGTGGAGTCGGGGGTGGGGGCGGGTCATCGCGGCCTCCCTACAGCCTGCCCGGAGGGTAGGAAAGCCGGACCGTTTGAGGGTGGGCGTGCGTTGCCCTAAGAGCGCGCGCAGAATCGGAATACGAAAGGGAAGTGATATGTCGACGGTGCTGGTGATCGGGGCAGGGGGCGTGAGCTCGGTCTGCGTCCACAAGATGGCGATGAACAAGGAGATATTCTCCGATATCCACCTCGCCAGCCGCACCAAGAGCAAGTGCGATGCCATCGCCGCTTCGGTGAAGCAGCGCACGGGCGAGAGCGTGCAGACCTACGAGATCGACGCCGAGGAAGTCCCGGCGATGGTCAACCTCATCAAGAAGATCGGTCCCTCGCTGGTGGTGAACCTCGCGCTCCCCTACCAGGATCTGCCGATCATGGATGCCTGCCTCGAAGCGGGTGTCGATTACCTCGACACCGCGAATTACGAGCCCAAGGACGAGGCGAAGTTCGAATACAAGTGGCAGTGGGCCTATCACGACCGCTTCAAGGAAGCCGGCCTGACCGCGCTGCTCGGCTCGGGCTTCGATCCGGGCGTGACGAGCGTGTTCACGATGTGGCTCAAGAAACACAAGCTCAAGACCATCCGCCAGCTCGACATTCTCGACTGCAATGGCGGCGATCACGGGCAGGCCTTCGCGACCAATTTCAACCCGGAAATCAACATCCGCGAAGTGACCGCGCCTGCACGCCACTGGGAAAACGGCGAGTGGGTCGAAACCCCCGCGATGCAGGTGAAGACCGAGTTCGACTTCGAGGAAGTCGGCCCGAAGAACGCCTACATGATGTATCACGAAGAGCTGGAAAGCCTTGCGAAGTTCGTCCCCGAGCTCGAACGCGCGCGCTTCTGGATGACCTTCGGCGATGAATACATCAAGCACCTCAGCGTGCTGCAGGCCGTGGGCATGACCAGCATCGAACCAGTGAAATACCAGGGCCGCGACATCATCCCGCTGCAATTCCTCGCCGCCGTGCTGCCCAAGCCCGAGAGCCTGGGCGAGACGACCAAGGGCAAGACCAATATCGGCGTGATCGCGACGGGCGAAGCGCTCGACGGATCGGGCGAGAAGACCTTCTACATCAACAACATCTGCTCGCACGAAGCCGCCTACGAGGAAACCGGCAACCAGGCGGTCAGCTACACCACCGGCGTGCCTGCGATGATCGGTTCGGCCATGATGCTGCAGGGCAAGTGGGACGGGGACGGCGTCTTCAACATGGAGCAGTTCGATCCCGATCCCTTCATGGAGATGCTGAACGAACACGGCCTGCCGTGGAACGTGAAGGAGCTCGACGGGCCGGTCGGGTTCTAGGCTTGCCTGCCACCCTGCAGATCCACCGCGGCGACATCACGAAGCTGGAGGTCGACGCGATCGTCAATGCCGCGAACTCATCCCTGCTGGGTGGAGGCGGCGTCGACGGCGCGATTCACCGCGCGGCGGGCAAGGAACTGGTCCACGAATGCCGCCTGCTGGGTGGGTGCAAGACGGGGCAGGCCAAGATCACCGGCGGCTACGACCTCCCGGCCAGGCACATCATCCACACCGTCGGACCCGTCTGGCGGGGAGGCGAGGACGGAGAGCCGGAGCTGCTGGCGGAGTGCTATCGCAATTCTCTGAAGGTTGCGCAGGAATACGGCGCACGCAGTATCGCCTTTCCCGCGATCTCGACCGGCATCTACGGCTTTCCGGTCGAACGCGCGGCCCCCATCGCCGTAAGCACGGTGCGCGAAGAGACAATATTGTACGACGAGGCGTTCGACCGCATCCTGTTCGTCTGCTTCGACGAACGATCCGAAACGGAGTTCGCCACGGCGTTGGAGAATAACTGATGCAGACCCAGGCCGGCGATCCGGGCGCGTTCGCCCATTTCGACCTCAGCCGCGTCGATACGCCCGCCTTCGTGGTGGACGCGGCGAAGCTGCGCGAGAATTGCCGCATCCTCGCGGAAATCCGCGACGAGGCGGACATCAAGATGCTCTCGGCGCTCAAGGCGTTCAGCATGTGGAGCACCGCGCCGATCATCGGCCAATATCTCGACGGGGTGTGCACTTCCGGCCTGTGGGAAGCGCGGCTGGCCTCCGAGTTTTACGATGGCGAGATCAGCACCTACTGCGCGGCCTACAAGCCCGACGAGCTGGAGGAGGTCGCGCGGCTTTCCGACCATGTGATCTTCAACTCGCCGGGGCAGATGCAGCGCGCCGCCCTGATCCTGGAGCAGGCGCGGGCGAGTGGCGGGGCGTTCGACGTGGGCCTGCGCATCAATCCGCAGGTGCCGACCGGCGAGGTGCCGCGCTACGACCCGTCGAGCCCCGGCAGTCGCCTCGGCTTCCCGCTCGACCAGCTCACGCCCGAACACATGGAAGGAGTCGACGGCATCCACTTCCATAACCTGTGCGAACAGGGCTTCGAGCCGCTCCACCGGACATGGGACAAGGTGTTCGACGCGATCGAGCCGTGGTTCGGACAGCTCAAGTGGATCAACATGGGCGGCGGGCATCACATCACCCGCGCCGATTACGAGCGCGAGGAGCTGATCGAGTTCCTGCGCGACGCGAAGGAAGACACCCAAGCGGAAATCTACCTCGAACCGGGCGAGGCGGTGGCGCTCGATGCGGGCATCCTGGTCGGCACGATTCTCGACACGGGGGAGAACGACGGGCCTTTCGCGATCCTCGACATTTCGGCCACCTGTCACATGCCCGATGTGATCGAGGCGCCCTATCGCCCGGCGATGCTGGGCGAAGGCAGCGCTCACGAGAGCCCCCGCGAAGGCGGGGGCCTCCCGCAGGCTGGCACGACCCCGGCACCGGTCCCCGCCTTCGCGGGGACTCAACCGATGGTAAGGCTCGGCGGGCCCTCCTGCCTCGCGGGCGATGTGATCGGCGAATACGCGCTGCCCGTGCCCAACGAGCCGGGGCAGCGCATCGCCTTCCTCGACCAGGCGCATTACTCGATGGTCAAGACCAACACCTTCAACGGCGTGCCGCTTCCCTCGATCTGGCTGTGGGACAGCGAGACCGACGCGCTCGAATGCGTCAAACGCTTCGGTTACGAGGAATTTCGCAACCGGCTGAGCTGACGGGTGGTCAAACGCAGCCGGTTATGGGACCAAGGGAAAACCAAGGGGGGGAATGGTTCGATGATCCGCACATTCGTATTCGCAGCGCTGATGGCCTTCGGCTTGAGTGCGGCACCGGCGCTGGCGCAGGATTATGCGCCGCAGCGCGTCATCAAGGCGGTCGATCTCGACGACCTCAAGGCGGTCGTCGAATCGCTCGATCACACCGTGATCGAGGAACAGTCGATCGGCGAGATCAGCCTGACCGCGAGCGATGGCAACGGCACCAAATATCTCCTCATCGGCAATGCCTGCAATCTCGACGGGGTCGCGGGCTGCCAGGGGGTCGCGATGCAGCTGCGCTTCGATGGCGATCCGGGCGTTTCGGACACCGATCTCGCGCGCGCCAACCTCTCGCAGGCGGCGGTCAGCACCTGGCGCGATACCGCGACCGGCACGATCGGCATCACGCGTTACGTCGTGCTCGACCACGGGGTTACGATGGCGAACCTGCGCGAGAACGTGCTGGTGCTGTTGGGGCTGGCGCCGAGCGTGGTCAACGCGATGCTGGCCGAATAACCGGCCGTTCGAGACCGCCTGCAGGGATTCTCGGAACCCTCGTTTCGCCCAGCGTTGAATCAGGGGAACGCTGCGCAATACGATTTCTCTTGCATCGCCGTGCGGAACGCCTATTTGCGCGCCTCCGCTGCCCCAAGGGGACTCTACCGCAAGGCAGCCCCGGATTCGTCCGGTACTGAAACCTAACCGTTTTGGGGGTCCCTTGAATTGCTCCAATATCCTGACGCCCGGTCCGTAATCGAAGGGCTTTCGCCCGACGAACCGATCATCCTCAACCGTCCGCACGCTGCGGCGCGCGCCGCGCGTTTCTTTGCCAATCGCTTTCGCGGGCGCTCGCTCTATGCGGTCAAGGCGAACCCCTCGCCGGAGCTGATCGGCATCCTGTGGGACAGCGGGATCACCCATTACGACGTCGCCTCGATTGCCGAGGTGCGGCTGGTGCGCGGGCTCCTTCCGCAGGCCGAGCTGTGCTTCATGCACCCGGTCAAGCCGAAGAGCGCGATTGCCGAGGCCTATCACCAGCATGGCTGCCGCACCTTCAGCCTCGACAGCGAGGAAGAGCTGGCGAAGATCGTCGATGCCTGCCGCGCGCCCGATGGCAGCCCGGCGAAGGATCTCAAGCTGCTGGTGCGCCTGCGCGTCTCGAGCGAGTTTTCCGAACTCTCGCTCGCCAGCAAGTTCGGCGCGGACCTGATCGACGCGCCCGGCCTGCTGCAGATGACCCGCCAGCATTGCGACTGGCTGGGCGTGTGCTTCCATGTCGGCAGCCAGGCGATGACGCCCTTCGCCTATGTCCAGGCGATCGAGCGCGCGCGCGCCGCCATTGCCTCGTCCAGCGTGGTGATCGACATCATCGACGTGGGCGGGGGCTTCCCGAGCATCTACCCCGGCATGGAGCCGCCACCGCTCGAAGACTATTTCGACGTCATCTTCCGCGCGTCCGAATCGCTGCCGATTTCGTATTCGGCGGAGCTTTGGTGCGAGCCTGGCCGGGCGCTGTGCGCCGAATATTCCTCGCTCCTCGCACGGGTCGAGAAGCGGCGCGGGACCGAGCTGTTCATCAACGACGGGGCCTATGGCGCGCTCTACGATGCGGCGCATCTGGGATGGAAATTCCCGGTCCGCGCGCTCGACCATGCCGAGACCGCCCCGACCGAGGACTTCTCGCTCTACGGCCCGACCTGCGACGATGCGGATTACATGGAAGGGCCCTTCGCGCTTCCGACCGACATCAGGGCGGGCGACTATATAGAGGTCGGGATGCTGGGCGCCTACGGCGCGGCGATGAAGACCGATTTCAACGGCTTCGGCGCGACGAAGGCAGTGGTGGTCGAGGACGAGCCGATGCTGAGCCTCTATGATGGCCGCCGCGTGCTCCCCGAGACCGACAACGTGGTCAACCTGCGCTGATCTTGCGCTTTCGCCCTCCTGCGTGCATTAATACAGTAATACACGCAGGAGGGGCCCTTGATCCGAACAGCAATCCTCGCGCTGGCGGCATTCGTTGTCGCCAGTCCGGCCGTAGCCGAGGAAGCCGGGCCCGACCCTGCGCCCATCGAGGTGATGGTGCTGGGCAGCTACCATTTCACCAATCCGGGTCGCGATGTCGTCAACCTCGATGTCGACGACGTCCTGTCGGACCGCCGCCAGCGCGAGATCGCGGTGCTGGCGGATGCGCTGGCCGGGTGGAAACCGACCCGCGTCCTCGTGGAAGCGAGCGCGAGTGGCCCCGATTTCGAACTGGCGAACTATGCCGAGGTCGACGAGCTGCTGACGACCCGCCGCAACGAAAGCATCCAGATCGGCTATCGGATCGCGAACATGCTCGGCCATGAGACGGTGTACGGCTTCGACGAGCAGCCTTCGGGCGACGAACCGGATTACTTCCCGATGGGCCCGGTGCAGGAATTTGCGGAGGCCAGCGGGCAGGCGGCGATGATCGCGCAGCTGTTCGGCGAAGTGCAGGAACGGGTCGCGAAGGAACAGGCGGCGCTTGCCACGCAGTCGATCGCGGAATCGCTGCTGTGGCACAATGATGCCACCGCCGTGGATGCCGGCCACGACAGGATCTACTATTCGCTCCTGAAGATCGGCGACGGGGATGCGCAACCCGGTGCCGAACTCAACGCCTACTGGTACATGCGCAACGCCAAGATGTTCGCCAAGCTGGACCTGATTGCGGAGCCGGGCGACCGCGTGCTGGCGATCGTGGGCAGTGGCCACGCGACCTGGCTGAGGCACTTCGTCGAGCGGATGCCGGGCTATGGCCTCGTCGATGCAACGCCTTTCCTGCAAGAGGCTGCGGCGGCGAGCGCGAGTACCGACTAGGGCTTGCGGCTCATGGCCGCGCGCTGGGCAGGCAGCGCCCGCCCGCAGTCTCGGCGAACAGGCGGCAATCGAAATAGATCGCTTCGGCATTGCCGTTGCGCGGCGCGAGGTAGCTGAAACGCAGCTGGCGGCGGGCATCCCCGCCCAGCGGCAGTTCGGACGGGATCGCGCCCGCATCGCTCCAGCCATAGACCTGGCAGAAGCGCGAGCCGGGGCATAGCGAGCGGGCCCGCTCGACGATCGCGGCGGGATCGTCGCCCGCGCTGACCAGAACGAAATGCGCGCCGGGGCCCGGACCGGGGGCGGCAGGCGCGGCTCCGGCTGCATCGGCCTGCTGCGCGGGCCGCCCGGTTGGCGCAGCGGCCTCGGCCTGCTTCGCGGTGATGCTGCGCACCGCCTTCTCGTCGCTCACGAGATTGGGCAGCAGGTCAGCGGGCCGTTCGACCGCCTGGGCCGTGGTGCGCAGGGCCATCGGGTCTGGCTCGCCGCCGCGATAGGTGGCGGAGAAGGCCCGGCGCGAGCCCCAGAAGCCGCGCCACTGGAAGAACAGGTGCGGGCCGACCACCGCGACCTTGTCCAGCTTGTCGCTCCACCAGGGATAAACGTAGTTCGCGTGGTAATGAGTCGCGGTGCCTACCGCAGGCTCGACGCGTCCGCCCAGCGCCTCTTCGGCGCGCTGCCGCGCATCGCGCCACTGGCTTTGGGAATAGCGGCGCGCGAGCGACCCGTCGCAGGTGAAGGTGAACTGGCACCCGGTGCGCCGCTCCGATCCCTGATAGACCACGCCGCATACCGTGTTGGCGAAGCCGGGATGGCGCGTCCGGTTGAGGATCACCTGCATCACCGCGCGCTGGTCCGCATCGCCATTGCCCGCTTCGGCCATGGCGGCGAGCGCGAGGCAATCGCGCGCACGGATTCGGTCGGCGCTGCTGCCCTCGAACAGGAAGGGCTCTGCCGTGCCCGGGCCGCCTTCGATCACCGAGACGGCCGCGTTGCGCGCCTGCGCATCGTCGGGCTCGAGCTCGGATACGAGTATGTCGGCCTCCTCGCCGCTGGCGGGAAGCGCTTCCACCGGCACCGTCGCCGGGGTGCCGACGGCTACCGCCATCGGCTGCTGGACGGTCTGCACACCCGCCACGCCAAGGCTAGCAAAGGCCAGCAGCAGCACCGCACCCACCCCGACGAGCGGGGTATTCTCGCGCAGCCAGGTGGATCGCCAGAGGGACTGCAGGTATTCCATCGCGCCTATGTAGCGCGCCGGTCCCGCAATTCTATCGGCGATGGCCCGAACTGCGTGGCGGATCGACGAACTTCGATGCCGGATAGGGGGCTTGCGAGTTTGCCGCGCGGGCCATCGTCCTTGGCGGAGGCGGGACAGCATGGTCAGAGTGGACCGACGGCCCGCGCGACAGTACTTATATAGGATCGGGCCCCTGGCGGCCCCATACGGACCTTCGCCCTAGGCCCCCAAGGCGGTAGCGGGGCGCTAGATTCCGGCTTCGACAGCCACGCGGATCAGTTCGGCCGAGGTCCGCAGGCCGAGCTTTTCCATCACCAGCTTGCGGTGCATCTTCACCGTTTTCTCGGACAGTCCCAGTTCGCCCGCGATCTGCTTGTTCAGCAACCCGCTGGCGACCATCCGCGTGACCTCGAACTGGCGCGGCGAAAGCGTCTGCACCATGGCCGAGGCGCGTTCGCGGCGGCTCGCGGCAAGCTGCGGCTCGTCGCCGTCGATATTCACCTGGCTGCCGAGGAAATAGACCAGCTCGTTCGCCTCGTCGTAGATCGGCGCGACCAGCACGGCGTTGCGAAACGGCTCGCCGCTCTTCTTGTAGTTCAGGATTTCGACCAGCACCGGCTTCTGGTCGCGCACGCCCTCGCGAATCTTCTCGGTCAGCCATGGCTCGGTGCCGTCCCCGGCGAGGAAGCGGCAGTTGCGCCCGAGGATTTCTTCGGGCGGATACCCGGTCAGCTCGACGAAAGGCTGGTTGACCGCGACGATCGGGTTGTCCGGCAGGCGCGGGTCGGAGACGACCGAGGCGATCGGGCTGGTCTCGATCAGCTGGCGGACCCAGGGTGCGGGCTTGGGGTCGGCGATGCTGAAAGACTGGTCGCCATCCGCCTCCCACGCAAATGCCGGATTTTGCTCATCCATGGCGGTCATATCGCCACGCTCGCGGGAAAAAGCAAATGGGGGAAGAGGCCGCAATTACCCGGCTGCGCCCCGCTCCCGATGCTTGCGCAGAACGCCCGCCACCTTGCCGAGTGCAGCGCCGACGTTCTCGGGAAACTCGCCGGGCGAGACCTCCATCGTGGCGTTGTGCGCGGTGGCGACGCGGCGCGCATCGGCCCAGCCTTGCGCCATGCCTATCGCCCATTCGCGGAAATCCTCGGCTGCTTTCGCACCCGGTTCGAGCGCCTTGGCCAGCGTCGGGTGGAAGGCCAGCTCGCCGGTGATCGGTAGCAGCGAAAGCGGGAAGGGCGCCTTGAGGCACATCAGCGTGTCGTCGACGAAGATGGTCGCGCTGGGCCTGTGGTAGGCCAGCACCGAGGAGAAATGCACGTTCTCGTCCTCGCACACCATCTGCACGCCGCGCGGGATCGAGAATTCCAGCGCGTCGCCAAACAGACCTTCCAGCCTGCCCGCGTCGCACTCCTCGCTCTCCCACGGCAGATCGGGGAATTTCTCGTGGTGGCGGCGCGTGCCGTAGAGCTTCGCCTGCGGGAAGGCCTTGGCCATCCATTCGATATGCAGCGTGTGGAAGGGGTGCAGGTTGACGATTGCGGCGAGCTTGCGACCATTGTCGGTCAGCGCATCGACCTGTGCCTTCAGGCCGTCGTCCAGCGTATAGGAATCGAGAAAGACGAACCGCCCGTCGGGCAATTCGACCAGCGCGCAGTGCGTCCCGATGTCCAGCACGCCGCCGATCCGGAAGGCACCGCGAATATGGTGGAAGCCGTTCCCGAAATCGGTGAGGGTGCCGGGCTTCACTTTTGTTATGTCTGCCATGCTGGGCAAGCGCTTTGCGCGCCCGCCGGTTCCTGGGCAGGGGCAATTGCCTCAGGCGTCGACGAACTTGCGCGCCGACTCGCGTCGATGGGGGCAACCGGGCCAGCAGCACGGGCGTTTCTTGCCGTCGAGTACTTCTTCGCGGAGCCGCTTGCGGCGTTTCTCACGGGTGGCCTCCTGCTTGGCCGAGATGGTCCAGCAGATCCATTCGTTGCGGCCAAGCTCGGTCAGCGCGTCCCACTTTTCGGCCAACGCATCGTCGGCATCGAGCATCGCCTGCAATTCGGGCGGTACATCGTGCCGGAAGTCGGGGTTCGCTGGTTGGGTCACTGGCTCAATCAGGCGGTGGCGCGCAGTTCGAATATTCGTCTCGCAACCGGGTGATAGCCGCCGGGGTCGAGCTTGGCCAAGCGTCGTCTTCCCACACGCGCATCGGCCAGCGCGAGCATATTCACCAATGGATCCTCGTCGCTCAGGGCTTCGTCGATCGACAAGTCGTGGAGATAGGCCCAGCACGCCCGGTAGGCATCCTGACGGCTAAACTCACCATATCCGACAAGTTCACCCTGCGTTGGCTCCTCCGGAGTATGGTTCTGCGAATAGCCATCGGTGTTCCCGAACGCCCGCGTGCAGAAATTGGCGATGACATCGCCATCCCACGTCAACCAGGCATGCCCGCAGGTGCAGTTACCGTAAGCAGCGCTGTTGATATCCAATCGACCTGCCAGTTCGGGCGCGAAGCGTTCCTTGACCAGATGCCGTACTTTGCTCCAGCGCATACTCAGGCCGCCTTGCGCAGCTCCAGTTCGAGCTCGGTCCGCTCCCAGATCTCGACCAGCGCATCGACCAGCTCGCGCATCATCGCTTCGGTATGGGCGGGCCCCGGGGTGAAGCGCAGGCGCTCGGTCCCGCGCGGCACGGTCGGGAAATTGATCGGCTGGACGTAGATGCCGTATTCGGCGAGCAGGATATCGCTGATCCGCTTGGCCTTCACCGGATCGCCCACCATCAGCGGGACGATATGCGTGGTGCTGTCCATCACCGGCAGGCCTGCCTCGCGCATGATCTGCTTGAGCAAGGCGGCCGAGGCCTGCTGCGCGTCGCGTTCCTCGCTCGATTCCTTCAGGTGCCTGACCGAGGCGAGCACGCCCGCGACCAGCACCGGCGAGAGCGAGGTCGTGAAGATGAAGCCGGGCGCATAGGAGCGGATGCAATCGACGATCCGCTTGTCGGCTGCGATATAGCCGCCCATCACGCCGAAGGCCTTGCCCATCGTCCCTTCGAGGATGTCGATCCGGTGCGCGGCCTCGTCGCGTTCCGAAATGCCGCCGCCGCGCGCGCCGTACATGCCGACCGCGTGGACCTCGTCGCAATAGGTCAGCGCGTTGTACTTCTCGGCCAGGTCGCAGATCGCATGGAGCGGAGCGACGTCGCCATCCATCGAATAGACGCTTTCGAAGGCGATGACCTTGGGTGTGTCGGGGTCTTCGGCGGCAAGCAGTTCCTCGAGATGGTCGAGGTCATTGTGGCGGAAGACGCGCTTGGTGCAGCCCGAATTGCGGATGCCCGCGATCATGCTCGCGTGGTTGAGCTCGTCCGAAAAGATCACGCAGCCCGGTAGCAGCTTCGCGAGGGTGGAGAGCGTCGCATCGTTCGACACGTAGCCGCTGGTGAAGATCAGCGCGGCTTCCTTGCCGTGCAGGTCGGCCAGTTCGGCCTCCAGCTCGATATGATAGTGCGTGTTGCCGCCGATATTGCGCGTGCCGCCGCTGCCTGCGCCGACATCGTGCAGCGCCTCTTCCATCGCCGCGGTCACCTTGGGGTGCTGGCCCATCGCGAGATAGTCGTTGGAGCACCACACGGTGATCGGCTTCGGGCCGTTATGGCCGTGGAAGCAGCGCGCGTTGGGATAGGCACCCTTGTTGCGCAGGATGTCGATGAAGACGCGGTAGCGGCCTTCCTCGTGCAGGCGGTCGATCGCCTTGTCGAATATCTGGTCGTAGCTGGTCACGATGCGAGCCGATTTAGGCCGCAAAATCGGCAGTTTCCAGCGCGATCTTTGCGAGCCATTCGCGATTAGAAGCGTTCGACCCGATCGAGGCCGTAGCGCGCCAGCGCCTGTCCGAAAGCGGGACGGGGCTCGGGCTGCGCGGTAAAGATCGCAAGGTCGGGGCGGGTGCGCTCGAAGCCCTGGCCCTGCGTCAGCGCGGCGATCCGGCGCGCGATCCCCTGCGCGCCGTCGACCAGCGCCACGTCCGGGCCGAAGGCGGCGGCGAGTTCGTCGCGCAGCAGCGGAAAGTGCGTGCAGGCGAGCACAAGGGTGTCGATCTGCGCACCGTCCTGCATCTGCCGCAGCCCCGCGACCGCAGCTTCGATCACGCCGGGCTCCACGGTTTCGCCGCGCATCTTCGCCTCGGCCGCGGCGACCAGTTCTGGTGCGGCGTGGCGAATCAGCCGCTTGTCGGCGGCGAACTCCGCCTCCAGCCGGTCGACATAGCCCTGCCGGATCGTCGCCTCTGTCCCCAGCAGGCCGATCACGCCGGTCTTGGTCAGTGCGGCGGCGGGCTTGATCGCCGGCACCGTGCCGACGATCGGGATTTCGAGCACGTCGCGGACCATGCCCAGCGCAATCGTGCTGGCAGTGTTGCAGGCGATGCAGATGAGGCGTGGCTGGTAGCGTTCGGCCATCCGGCCGAGCAGGCCGCAGACGCGCGCGGCAACCTCGGCCTCGCTCTTGGTGCCGTAGGGCAACCCGGCATGGTCGGCGGCGTAGATCACCGGCGCTTGCGGCAGCACCTTTCGCACCTCGGCCAGGATGGTCAGCCCGCCGACGCCGGAATCGAAGATCAGGATGGGGGACTCAGGGTGCGAAATCGAGTTTCCTCCGCTCGCCCTGAGCTTGTCGAAGGGCTGCATTGTCTTGTAGCGCAGGGATAGAGCAAAAGGGCAGGGCTTCGACAAGCTCAGTCCGAACGGGGGTGCTTTTGGTCCTGGAAATCCTGTTTGCCGCCCTGATCGGCTACCTCCTCGGGTCGATTCCCTTCGGCCTGCTGCTCACCCGCGCCGCGGGGCTGGGCGATGTGCGCAAGCAGGGCAGCGGCAATATCGGCGCGACCAACGTTTTGCGCACCGGCAACAAGGGGTTGGCGGCGGCGACGCTGCTGCTCGATCTGGCCAAGGGCCTCGCCCCGGTACTGATCGCGCGCGCGCTGTTCGATCAGCCCGATGCGATGCCCGAAGCAGCATGGGGCCCGGTGCCGGTCGCGGCGCTGGCCGCCGTGCTCGGCCACTGCTTCCCTGTCTGGCTCGGCTTCAAGGGCGGCAAGGGTGTGGCGACCAATGCGGGCGTCTCCTTCGGGCTCGCATGGCCCATCGGCCTGACCTACGCGGTGGTGTGGCTCGGCCTGCTGGCGGGCGTGCGGATCAGCTCGCTCGCGGGGATGAGCGCGGTCGTCTGCGCTGCCATCGCGGCGGCGGTGCTGGGCTACGAGGCCTTCGTGCCGGTGCTGGCGCTGATCGCACTGCTGGTGCTCTGGCTCCACCGCGAGAATCTGAAGCGGCTGGCGAAGGGCGAGGAGCCCCGCGTGGGATCCCGAAAATGAGTTCCTGCGAAAGCAGGAACCTCCCGCCGCCTGGCGTTCGACCGATGGAGGTCCCAGCTTGCGCTGGGACTCGCGAATGGCTGAACTAAGTCAAGCAGAAGCCTTCGCGCGCATCCGCCTGCTGCGATCCCCGCGCATCGGCCCGGTCACCTTCGCCCAGCTCCTCGCCCGCTATGGCAGCGGGGAGGCGGCGGTCGAGGCGCTGCCCAACCTTGCGAAAGCGGGTGGCGGGCATCATCAGCTGGCGCGGGAAGACACGGTCCGGCGCGAGATCGAGGCGGTGAAGCGCCACGGCGCGCGCTACCTGTTTCACGACCAGCCCGATTATCCGCGCGCGCTTGCCGAATGCGAGGGCGCGCCGCCCGTCATCACCTATCGCGGCGACCTGTCGCTGGCCTCGCGACCCGTGGTTGCGATGGTCGGCGCGCGCAATGCCAGTGCGGCGGCGGTCAAGCTGGCGCGCGAGTTCGCGCAGGCGCTGAGCGCCGAGGGCTTCGTGGTCGTCTCCGGCCTGGCACGCGGGATCGACGGTGCGGCGCATGAGGGCGCGTTCCCCAAGACCATCGGCGTGATCGCCAGCGGGATCGAGATCGCCTATCCGCCCCAGCACGCCGATTTGCAGGACCGGATCGCCAGCGAAGGCCTGCTGATTGCCGAGCAACCTCCCGGCACCGAACCGCGCGGCAGCCACTTCCCCAGCCGCAACCGGATCATCGCAGGGCTGGCGCTGGGCACGCTGGTGGTGGAGGCGGCGGTCAAGTCCGGCAGCCTCATCACGGCGCGGCTGGCGGGCGAATACGGGCGCGAGGTCATGGCGAT
>MDTG01142032.1_pt1 | contig 29493 bp, 32 predicted proteins | sample 811421 | NCBI WGS metagenome assembly MDTG01 (sample SAMN05326645, study PRJNA326480) | marine metagenome | isolation source: seawater | place: Pacific Ocean: South East | collected 2011 | reverse complement strand
TCATTATATTCAAAGTAAAGAGTGGTTATGTTCACTTTGTCTACATCACTAGCGTTATAACTGATAATGCTATTCTTAATGTTTTCCTGGTTGGCCATTGTATAAGAAGTGCTCTTTATTTTCTGGGTCAAAAGGTTGGCATAGAGCAGTCCCCATTCCATTCTTGTCATCTGGTTGTCACTGGTCAAGGTGCCGTCATATTCCAGCGGTTCGGCCAGGTTTACCCCATAATCCCAAAGTAAGCCTGTGGTAATGAGGCTGTTGTCCAAATTCTGAAATACCGGGTTAATGGCATTGCGGTAAGCATCTGTTTGTGCAATAAGGTTAAAGCATAGAAAGAACCCCAAACAAAGCAAGGTTGTTTTTTTCATGTGTTAATGATTTATTTTAAAGGTGTTAATTGATGTATTTCAGGTCAAAGCGGCCATTCTCAACAATAATGTTGGGACATCCTTCTGTGCGTATAGAAAAGGAGAATACTCCAGAAATTATTTTATTTGATTTATCAAGTTTGATAATTTCCAGTGTTCCTTCAAATTCTGTTGATTCGTTAAATTTCTTAGAGTATAAGCAATCAGAGTTATCATCACTGAAGGAAAAAAAGCGATTATTAATAGTGTTGGAGTTAAACTCATAAGTGTCCTCCAAAATATCTTCATCACTAATAGAGATTCCGATGGACTGGTCAATATTCTTTTCTCTATCAAAAAAAACTCCGCCAATATCCACTATATCCGAAACCTGATGAATGGCGGTTAATTTCGTAAAGTTTGTTACTACTCTGACTTCGCCATTTACAATGGCACCAAAAGTATTCTCCCCGGTGGTGGTAATTGGTGGCAGTTCTGGCTCTTTATCTGTATCTGAGTCTCCTACTTTCAGGAGGTCGCAGTTGGTTAAACTAAAGGCCAAGATTAAAATGAACAGAAGTTTTTTTTTCATTTTGCAGTGTTTTTATCAATTTCTGTATAAACGCAATCATTACCAAAAGAAGATTTATACAACGTTATCATGCGTTTGAAAACTTGGCCTTTTTGGGTAAAGCATAGGTTTTTTAATTAGCTTTTGCATTTAAGGTCAAACCTTCCTGATTCAACAGTGATTATGCCGTATGAATCATTAACTTCTCTATTTATGTAGATTTGGAATCCGAATCTCCTCGAATCAAGTTTTCAACTTTATCTAAAAGAGTTGTTTCAAAAGTTGCCAGTGCTTCCCACTTACATTGAGGATAATACTCCAATTTTACCGTTCGCAATAAATCAAGGAGTATGCACCTATAGTGTTCTTAGGGGCTGGAGTAGATTTTGACTCCTCTGGTCTGCGACCATCTCACCTAACCTAGGGGAGAAAAAGTTACCTCTTCTTCCAGAAGTGTGGAGAAAGCAGCATAAGTACGGTAAACAGCTCCAGACGGCCGAGAAGCATCAGGGCAGCAAGTAACCACTTACCAGCCATGGGCATGCCTGAAAAATTATCGACAGGCCCTACATCGCCAATTCCCGGACCCACATTGCCTAACGAAGTAGCCACGGCTCCAAAAGCCGTATCGAAGTCTACATTCATAGAGGAAAGGAGGGTTACACCAACAAGAAAGACGAGGATATATATCATAATGAAGGCCAGAACATTATACACTATGTTTTGTTCTATGGCTTTACCGCTAATGCGTACGGGCATCACGGCCGAAGGGTGCAGTTGTCTTTTGAGTTCCAGGAATGAGTTTTTGAAAAGAACTACATGTCTGATTACCTTCACACCACCGGCTGTAGAGCCTGCGGAACCTCCTACAAAAAGGAGTATAAAGAACAAAACAGACAGGAAAGGAGCCCATTGTGTGTAGTCGGCCGAAACAAAGCCGGTCGTTGTGATGAGTGAAACAACCTGGAACAAAGCGTCTCTAAACGATCTTTCTATGCCATGGTCGGTAACTACAAGTAGTGTTAGTGTCACAATCACGGTGATGGCCAAGGTAAAGAGCAGATACACTACAAACTCCTCGTTTTTAATAATCTTGGTGAAGTTTCTTTTCAAACCAAAATAGGTGAGGGTAAAACTGGTACCGGCCAGAAACATAAAAACTATGATAATGTACTGAATGGCAGCAGGCTGCCCCTGAAGACTGGCATTCATGGTTGAAAAACCACCGGTTGCCATAGTGGTGAGGCTGTGGTTTATGGCATCGTAGGCTCCCATGCCGGCCAGGTATAGCAATATGGCTTCGGTAAGGGTAAGGCCCACATAGATGTACCACAAACGTTTGGCTGTTTCTTGAATACGAGGCTGTAGTTTGTCTGGTGTAATGCCCGGTGCTTCGGCAACAAAAAGCTGCATGCCTCCAATACCAAGGAAGGGTAGTATGGCAAGAGCCAACACAATGATTCCCATACCTCCAATCCATTGAGTAAGACTCCGCCAAAAGAGTATGCCTCTTGGCACTGCTTCTATATCATTTAAAATGGACGCCCCGGTGGTGGTAAAACCCGAAATAGTTTCGAAAAAGGCATCGGTGAGCGATGGAATGGCTCCGCTAATCAGATAGGGTAGTGCACCAAAAAAAGACATAACTATCCAGCCGGAGGTCACAATAAGGTATCCGTCTTTTTTCTTTAGGTCTTTGTTTTTATTGTTTCGGGCCAGGTGCTTAAGTAAAAAACCACAGGCAAGCGTAATGGCACTCGATATAGCCAGAGATACGGAGTCCGTTTCCCAGTAATAAATACTAACCGGCAAACACAGGGCCATGAAACCTCCATTAATAATGAGGAGTATACCCAATATTCTGCTGATGACCTTGTAGTTAAACATGGTGGCTACAAGTTATCAAATAAAGTAAGATTCCACTTTCTTGATACATTCCGGTTTAGAGAGTACTACCACACGATCTTTGGCCTGAAACCTGAAATTACCAGGAGTAGTAAGGCCTTTGCCATCTCTGATTACCCCACCAATAATGGCCGATTTAGGGAACTGCAAGTTGCGAAGCTGGTGCTCGGTTATTTTGGAGTTCTCCTGCACTTCGAACTCAAGAATTTCGGCATCTACTCCATGAATACTGGTGATAGACACAATTTCACCCTGCCGAACATGGCGGAAAATAAAGTTGGCTGCAATGAGTTTCTTGTTGATCATGGTGTCTACTCCAATGCTCTGTGAAAGGTGAATGTAGTCCATGTTTTCAACCATAGCTATGGTTTTCTTTACACCCATTTTCTTGGCCACCAAGCAGGAAATAATATTGGTTTCAGAGTCACCGGTTACGGCAATAAAAGCATCCATTTCATTAATGCTCTCTTCTTCCAAAAGCTCCACATTTCTACCGTCACCGTTTATTACCATGGCATCGGGTAGTTGATCGGCCAGTTCAAAGCATTTCTGGGCATCGCGTTCAATGAGCTTTACGTTGTATCGGGAGCTCAGAATTTTAGCCGCATGAAACCCAACACGCGAACCTCCAAGAATCATCATGCTTTTTACCCCTTCCTTTTTCTTGCCGGCCAGGAATAAGAGTTTCTCAACACATTCGGGTTGTGTTACAAAGTAAGCATGGTCATTTTCTAAAAACTTGGTGTCGCCATAAGGTATTATGGTTTCATTGTTGCGCAATATGGCCACGGTCATAAAAGCCTGGTCGGGGTTAATCTTAGCTACCTCTACCATGCTTTTGCCAATGAGTGGGCTTTTCGATTCAATGTTCACCCCAATAAGCTGCAACAGCCCTTTTTCAAAATCGAAGCTATCGGTAATAGCCACTTCTTTCAATAGGCGCTTGATCTCTTTGGCGGCTAGTGATTCTGGCGAAATGATATCGTCAATGCCTAAATGCTTAAGGTTGAGCTTATCTTTCTTGTAGAGAAATTCGGTGTTGGAAATTCTGGCAATGGTTCGTTTGGCGCCCAGGTGTTTGGCTATAATGGCCGTGGTAATGTTAATTTCTTCTGAAGAGGTTACGGCAATGAGTAAATCGGCCTCGCTCACTCCGGCTTCTTCTAATACGCTGTACGATGTGGCTGTCCCCTTAATGGTAGCCGAGTCGACCTGATTGGCAGCCATTTTCAGTTTGTCGGCAGCCTGGTCGATCAACACAATGTCTTGACCTTCCTGGCTAAGTAACTTCGCCAAATGAAACCCCACATTTCCAACTCCCGCTATAATTACCCTCATCTTCTCAACGTTTGGATGTCGCCAATTTAGTTAAAATCATGAACCAGCTATACACAAAATTGTTGTTTACTCTGAAAACGATTACCTGTCTTTAGCATCTGAAGGCCAGCCCGACCTTATATGTAAGTCGCGTTGCGGGAATGGAATTTCAACCCCGTGTTCCTTGAACTTCTCAAAAATTTCGAAGTAAAGCTGGCTAATGAGCACCTTTGGTCGGTTAATATATGTGCTTGTCCAGATCATCAGATCAAAGTTTAACGAACTATCGGCATACTCCAAAAAGAGCACATCGGGCGCGGGTTTTTTCAACACATCAGGGTGGCCGGCAGCTACATCGAGCAATATTTTTTTAATCTTGGCCGGGTCTTCGTTGTAGGAGACACCCACCGGAACATGAAACCGAATGCTTCTGTCGTTGTGACTCCAATTAATGACCCGCTGATTGATAAACTCTGAGTTGGGTACAATTACCGAAATGTTGTCGTTGGTGTTTACTGTGGTGGCTCTCGAAGAGACTTTTACTACATCGCCTGCTACATTGCCAACCTCAATTCGGTCGCCTACTTTTATGGGTCGCTCAAACAGAATGATGAGTCCGGAAATAAAGTTGTTGGCAATATTCTGTAATCCGAAACCAATACCCACACCCAAGGCTCCCGCCAGCACGTTGAGCGAGCCAAGCGAAATTCCACTGGTTTGAATTATAATGAATCCGCCTACAATTATGGCCAGGTATTGGGCAATGGTACCAATACTTTGGCTCACACCAATATCATTACTGTATTTGGACATTATTTGGTGAACGAATACAATCTTGAGCTTTTTGGTGACGAAAATGAGCAGGAAGAAAAGAAACGATATGCGCAGTATATCAAAGAGCTTTACCTTTTTTTCCTCTTCACCAAACAGTGGCACGTTCAGGTCAGAATTGCTGCTTATACCAATGCTTGACAGCAGCACCGTAACCCCAATGATTAGGATGGTGTATTTGGTGGTATTGCCAATAGAAAGAATGGTTTTTCGGTCATCTATATATCGGTTGAGTACCCGGTTGATGAGCAGGGCGCGGCATATATTGCCAAAAAGGTTGAGAATGATGAGGAAGAGAATGGGGACAATTACGTGTGTAATTGTAAGCTCTTCTCCAACAAACGAAAACGACTGATCTAGAAAAGGAACGTGTTTATTGATGAACTGAACCAGTCGGTTAAGTGCCGAAACCGACTCTTCGGTAGCGCTAGCTTGCATCATGCCTGAATATAGATAAAATTCATTGGTTATTGGGGAAGTAAAAGAGAAGAATCGCCATAGCTTAAGAAACGGTAGTTGGAAGAAAGAGCATGGTCATATACTGCTTTCCAGTCTTCACCAATAAATGCCCAAACCAGTAGCATAAGTGTACTTCCGGGTTGATGAAAGTTGGTAATTAGTCCATCGCAAACGCGAAACTCATAGCCGGGAATTATGAATATCTCTGTCTTACCGCTTATAATTTCTACAGAGTTGGAGGTCATCCAATCAAGCATATATTCGAATACTATTTTTCGGTCGGGAAGGCTTTCTTCATGCTCATAGGGCTCCAGTTTACCAATGGAGAATTCAGTGACTCCCTTCATTAGGCGCACGCCATACCAGTAGAGACTTTCCAGGGTTCTCATGGAGGTTGTACCAACGGCAATTACTTTCTTAGCCGTTACCAACGCTTTTATGGCTTCTTTGCTTACTTCTACCTGCTCCGAATGCATGGGGTGCTCTCGGGCATCGGAGGTTTTAATGGGCTGAAAGGTGCCGGCACTCACGTGTAGGGTCAGATAGTTGAGTGTGGTGCCCTGTTTTTCAAGTTTCTGTAAAACCTCATCAGTAAAATGTAATCCGGCAGTGGGGGCGGCTACTGCTCCCTCATGCTTGGAATATACCGTCTGATAACGGTCTTTATCTTCCGGTTCATCTTCTCTGTTGAGATAAGGAGGCAACGGTACTTTGCCGCAAAGCTCTACTACTTCAGCAAAGGAGAGGTTTGGGTCTGACCAGCTAAAAGCGATTTGTTTCGACTCCCTGTTTACAATGCTTGCTTCTATTGTAAAAGGCTGACCATGATATACCAATTGGCGCCTGAGCGTGGTTCCCTCTTTCCACTTTTTAAAGTTACCCACCATGCACTCCCATACTACAGTTCCTGTGGTTTCCATCATCAGACTGATGATGTGGGTTGGGCTAATGGGGTTGAGAAGAAAAATCTCAATCTGTGCACCTGTATCTTTAGAAAAGAAGAGTCTGGCCGGAATTACCTTGGTATTGTTGAAAAATAGAGAGGTGCTGGGGTCTAACAGTTCAGGAAGTTCCTTGAATTGCCGGTCTTCGATGGTTCCGCCATTGTAAACGAGTAGCTTAGACTCATCCCTTTTGGCCAGCGGGTATTTGGCAATCTTTTCAGGGGCTAAGTCGTAGTTGATTTTTTTTAGGTCTGGTGCTTCCGGTATTCTCATTGCGCACGCAAGATAATTCATGAAAATTTATTGTTTACTGTAACCTTTTAAAATGCCCCTGAGAGGCTCAAAACGCACAAAAGTGTTCACTTGGTTGACCGATTTCGAACATAGAAAATGGCATTGTAAAACTTGAGTTTATGTAACTGACTGATTTACAGTGTTTAATAAAAATTGGCATACCAATTGGAAACGAATGGGCAGGTCAAAAACAAGGTCAATTTAATAGGTCAAATTATCCGCCTTCGGGCGGAACTCAAAATATCAAACAACAATGAAAAAGGTCAATAAAAGTAGAATTTCAGCCATTATGGCACTCTTGCTGGCGGTTACCATTATAGCTTCGGCCGGCACACCAATTTCCAACAATTTTCCTAACGAATCGGAGGCCGACTCACTGGCTTATGATGAGCATTACTTAGAGCAGATTGATGCCTATGTAGATCAGTACCTTATTGAACACATTGTGGAGTTCGAGGAGGTAAACTACGTGAAGGTTTATGATGCCAATCAACAATTGATTGTGGAGGGCATTAAAACAGAGTTGGGAGAAGAACAATTAAAGCTTTTGAGACAGGCCGATTTGCTTTCAGAACTGCAAGGCACGGCTTACTATCAAATAAATAATTAGTTAGTAGTTTTAGTTTAAGGTTGATTAAGGCGATTTCGGACGGAGATCGCCTTTTCGCATTTACAGATCTGGTAAACCTACCAACATAAATTTCACCTCATCTCCTGCCTTCATCTGTCCCACAATAGACAAGTCTTCTTCTATAACATTGGCAAGTCTAGGGTACCCTCCGGTTGTTTGGGCATCGGCAGTGAGTATTATTGGCTGGCCCGACTTGGTGATTTGTACCGTGCCGGGCACTATTCCTGACGATATTTCCTCTCTCAGGGTTGAATAGTTTTCCAGCGTTCCGTTTAGCCGATAGCCCATTCGGTTGGAGTCGGGACTAACCGTAAAAACAGACTCGAAAAATGACTGAATCTGTTCAATGCCAAATTGTTCGAATTCGGGGCCTGTAACCACGCGTAATACATAGCATGAAGAGAAGACCGGCCTGAGGTGTTCAGGATATATGCGCTGAGGAATAAAGTTGGGGGTAGATACTTCGATACACTGCAGAGCTTTCAGTGGCTTTGGAATACCCTCTACTGAGCTCAGATTAGAAACGGCACTGTGGCTGTTCAGCCAAAGCTCTGTTTGCCATTGACCTCTCACGGCCAGATAGGTTCTACATCCTAATCTTGACTGGTTAAGTATGAGGTGGTCGTTGTTTTTTATGTCTATAGTTTCGTAGCGTCTTATACTTTTGCCATTCAATTCAGCTGCCATATCGGCTCCGGTCAAAGCAATTTGCCCAGTTCCTTCAAATCGTATTTCAGGGCCGATTTGTGTGATTTCAAGTGTGGGGTAGTGGTGTGGGTTACCTACCAGTTCGTTGGCTATCTTATGAGATTCTTTGTCCATGGCCCCGCTAAATGGGATGCCCGCATCTTGAAAGCCTATGCGGCCCAGATCCTGAATGGAGGTATAAAGCCCGGGTTTTTCCATATGTATTTTCAAGCACTCAGGCATACTCTATTTCGGTCTCATAAATTCCCGTATCAACTTTAATGGCAATCAGTTTAAACTCATCCGGGCTAATGGGCCTGAATTGAACCTCGTCACCTGCAAATACCAAATTAGGTTGTGGTCTTGCCGGGTCGAACATGTTGAGTGGAGTTCTTCCGATAATTTGCCAGCCTCCGGGAGCGGTTACCGGGTAAATACCGGTTTGTAAGCCGGCCAGCCCGACAGATCCTTTGGCTACTGATTTTCTGGGTGTTTTTTTTCGGGGGCAGTGGAGTGCATTGGGCAATGTGCCCAAATAGCTGAACCCGGCTACAAAGCCAAGCATAAATACCCGGAAAGTAGTTTGGGAGTGCAGCTCAATGATTTTCTCCGAACTGAGGCCTGTGTGCTTAGCAACCTCCTCCATATCGGGTGCGAAGCTGGGCGAGTAGCACACCGGAATGGTAATTTTCCTTGACTCGGTTTCCGCTAAATCATCGGTATGCTCGCAGAGTGTCTTTACGTGTTCAGTGGCTTGGGCAATGGTGAATTTGGTTCGGTCGAACCCGACAGTCAGGCTGCAATAGGCCGGTGTCAGGAAGGTAAACTCACCACTACTTTTTAATTTTCTGTAAAAACGAACTATTCGTTCATTCACCACCGGGTCTATGGTGTTTTCAAGGCTAACCAAAAGGGCACTTTCTCCGAAGGGTCTGATTTTCATCTAAAAGTGCATTTTGTTAATACCGTTTTCCTTTAAAATGTGTGTGATGTGTTTGAGTATGTCAACAGCCTTAGGGTTGTCTCCATGAATACAGAAACTCTGGGCTTCAATGCTAACTTCCTGACCGTTTAAGGTGCGTGCTTTTCGATACAGGGCAATGGATAGTATCTGGTCTGCGGCTTTGTAGGTATCGGTCAATACAGCATTTTCAAGGTTTCGAGATCTTAATTCACCGTTGAGCTCGTACTGTCTGTCGGCAAAGGCTTCGGCAACAAAAACCATATCTTCCTCCTGAGCAATATCTTTTATATGACTACCGGCCAATCCCATTATTTTAAGGTTTCTGTCTATGCTCTTAATGGCTTGTATAACCCACCGGGCAGTTTCTTTGTTTCTGGCCATCTGGTTGTAGAGGGCTCCGTGCGGTTTTACATAGGCCAAAGAGTGTCCTTTGCTCTCTACAAGGCCTTTGAGGGCAGCCACCTGAAATTTGATTGAAGCGGATAGCTCTTCTTTAGGCATGGGAATCACTCTTCTGCCAAAACCCTGAAGGTCGGGGTAGCCCGGATGTGCCCCTATTTGCACACCGTGGGCAATGGCCAGATCTATGGTTTTTTCAATGTGGTAGGGGTCTCCTGCATGAGCTCCGCAGGCAATATTGCATGAGGTAATGTAAGGGAAAATGGCTGCATCGTTTCCAACGATGTAGTTGCCAAAACTTTCTCCCATATCACAGTTGATATCGACCGATGTCATAGCCCAAATTTATATCAAGATAAAGGGAGTTAGGCATAAAGTCTAACCCGAGCAGGGAAAAGAGGGTAATGCCGTCTCAATGAGGAGCTTTAAAAACGGTGCCTAGCAGGGACGGTCAGTAGTAAGATTCTGTTTGTGTGGCCTGTTTAGGGTTGATCGAAAGGTCCGCTTAGGGGAGTTACATGGCAGCAGTCGTGACCTACCAGAAAGTCGGTTTCCAAAACGATTGTGTTATTCTTCACTCCAAAAAATCGTACTACGGTTCCCTTGCGCTTTATTTCGGAAATGGCAGCATCCGTAATTACCAGGTATTGGCCTTCATGCAATGGCAGTTGATTACTACCATGCAGGTAAATGTTTCCGTTGTCTAAGTTCTTTACATAATAATCGTCCAATAGTATTGGCTGGTTATTGGTTTTTGGGCTATAGGTATAGTGCCGAAACTCTTCGGTGCAAAGCATGTTGACCGGGCAATCGTCAAAACTTGCAGGGTTGTCGACTTCGCAGGCTACCAGCGTTGCAAAGGCAATTATATATATACTGTAAAAGAGCTTTTTCATAGAAATGCCATTTAACCTACTAGACAAGGTTTGGCACTTCAAAGTTGGAATCACTTGCGGATGTACCCGTGTTTTTCGAACCAAATAAAGGCTCTGTCTATGGCATCTCTCATGCTCAGTTCCGGACTATAATCTAACTCCACTTTGGCTTTGGAACCATCGAGAGGCTGGCCTCCTGCCAATACGGCAATTGCTGTGGAGCTTAGTTTTGGTGCTTCTCCGCGAAACAGAGCGTAGCGCGTTTCTTGTAGTCTGGCAATTAACCTGGCCATGGAGAGGGGTATGGTTTTTTTCAAAGGAGGTACATTGGCTCTTTCGCAGATGGCTTCTACCAGGCTATCCATATCGGTATTTTCTCCGGTGATTAGATAGCGTTCACCCACTCTTCCTTTCTCTAAGGCATAAAGCAATCCTCTTCCGGCATCGCGAGCGGCTACTACGTTCCGTTTGCCCCTGATGTAGGCTTTTAGGTTTTGGTTAGCGATTTCTACAATTAGCCGTCCGGTAGTGGGGGCAAAGTCATATTCTCCAAAGGTCATGGATGGAATACCAATAACCAGAGGTAGGCCATCTTTGGCCGCATCGCGAGCCATATCGTCCATTAGCCATTTTACCTGCACATAGGGTGCTGCTGCTTCGGGAATTTTATCGAAAGATTCTTCTTCATTGGCCAGGCCGTCTATTACTTTGGGAAGAACGGCCGCCCCTCCAACATACAAAGCCCTTTTCACTTTGGCCATTTCAATGGCATCGAGAAAGAACTTCATTTGCAACCGTGCTGTTTTAAGCTCCTGTGCCAATGGTTTTGGAGTGGTAGGGTAGTAGGCCGCGCAGTTCACAACCGCATCGAGCCCCTCAAAGGCTTTTATTAAACTACCTCTGTCGTTAAGATCGGCCACCCTCGATTCGAACCTCAGATCGATTACCTTGTTCAGGTCGGTGTTTTGCCTGTGAATAAGCACTAATTCATATTGCCTGATTTGTGCTTCAATGGCCACGTGGTGACCTAACATGCCGGTGCCTCCGAGAATACCTATTTTCATAAGGAAGATGGTTACTAATTGCTCAACAAGCCAAACAGGCTTTGGTTCAATTAGTCTTCGTCATCCTCCTCCTCATCTGCATCGTCATAAGGGTCATCGTCTTCGTCATCCATATCGTCCAGGTCTTCGTTATGCTTTTCGGCATATTCTACACGGATGTCGTCTTTGAGGTTGCCATCTTCATCGTAGTCGTCATCATCTTCAATGATTTGCTGAGCTTCCTCAATGGTCATTCGAACGAGGTAATACTTTTCTTCGGTTTCAAAAGGCAGGGCAGAAACTCTTTTGCCTTCTTTGTTGGTGAAGTAAATCAGATTGTCTTCAAAACCTTCAGGATATTCGAGCTTGATTTGCTCTTGAATATCTTTATCCAACTTCTCAAAATCTTTAATTACGCGGGGTTTTGATGGACTGGGTGAACTCATAGTTTAATGCAAATTTTGAGGCAATTTCAATCTTCTTCTGAAAAAGTCAATAACTGGGTAATAAATTAATGTGATTTTTTTCAGTATCCTGCTCCCAATAAGTCTATATCTGTCTGTAAACCATTGAATTGACTTGGGTAAATCATGATGTAAGGATCCCAAAAGGGGTTTTGTTCAGGGGTTTCGGAGGTGGAGTTGTAAATTCGATTTTCTATGGTTCGGCAATTGAGCTGATGGTAGAAGCCTGGTACTCCTGTTTGAAACAGGCAGAGTGGAAACTCTCCCTGGTCAATTCGTTCGAAGGCTGCTCTCACCAGTAGGGCGCCAAGACCTTGTCCTCTATATTCAGTATTTACACACACAGCACCAAGGCCGAGAACAACAAGCTGTGAGTTGTTCACTCCAATTTTTCGGGGAAAGGACTCGGCATAACCAATAAGCTGTTGATTGTGCCAGATAAAATGACAGGTTTTGTCCGGGTTGCGAGCCATAAAGTCTTGAATTCGGCTTTCGGAGGTGTATGTGCCGGGTTTTGTTGTTGGCCAGGTAGCATCGGTAAGCTCATTGGCTTTTGCCATGTGCTCTTTAATAACCTGTGTGATGTGTTGAGAAACTACCTGAAACATTATTTTACCTCTCTTGCCATTACATTTAAAGCCGCGTCTTTTTCGTGTTTGTTCAAGGCTAGTTCAATAAGCAGATCCAGCAATTCGGCATAACCTATACCCGTAGCCTCCCACATTTTCGGGTACATACTAATATTGGTAAAGCCGGGTAGCGTGTTAATTTCATTGATAAGTATTTCGCCCGCACTGGTCACAAAAAAGTCTACCCGGGCCAGACCATGACAGCCCATTACCTGATAAGCTTTTACGGCTGTTTCCCTGACAATTTCTATTTGTTCATCGGTTATAGACGCAGGTATTTGTGTACTTGAGGCATTGGAGTCTACATATTTCGATTCAAAATCATAAAACTCCGTGTTGGTGATGATTTCTCCGGGCAGGGAGGCTTTGGGTTCTTCGTTGCCCAAAACAGAGCATTCCACTTCTTTGCCCACAATTTGTTGCTCTATTAATACTTTGTGGTCGTAGGAGAGCGCAACCTTCAATTTTTCCTTGTATTCTGTGGCTGAATTAATTTTGAATACGCCCACAGAAGAACCCAGATTGGCGGGCTTTATAAAAACAGGAAGACCCAACTCGGCCTCTACGGTCTCAAAAGTTGGGATATGTTGGGGGCTAGCCATAAGATATGGGGCCACGTGTATGCCGGAATCTCTGAGCAACCGTTTGGTTACATCCTTGTCCATACATGCAGCTGCATCGAGTACATCGCACCCCACAAAGGCAAGGTCTACCATTTTAAAAAGCCCCTGTATTGTTCCGTCTTCACCAAACAAGCCGTGGAGTACCGGAAAGGCTACGTCAAGAGTAGTAATAAGCTCTCCATTTTCTACAGCTATGAGTCGGGCTTTGGGAGACCCCGGCACCAGAACCACCTCTCTGCCCGCTTGCTTATCGTCTATTTCTGTTTCTTGAATTAAATACCAATGCCCTGAAGTATCGATTTTTATAATGAAAAGAGAGTATTGGCTTCTATCTAAATGTTTAAGAATGCTTTTGGCTGAGAGTATTGATATTTCGTGTTCGGTAGATTTACCGCCAAAAACGATAGCTAAGTTATGTGTAGGCATGGATTTAAAATAAAAATTTGATTAAGCGAATCCGAATGACCTTGTGATATCACAAGTTGCTACTACAGAAGGCCTTGATCAATTATTTTAAGGTCTATTACCCCTTAATAACCGTCTGCTTGCTTTCTCGCACCTTATGCTCAGTGGTCTGTTTCCGAATCGGCATTCAAGTAAGGTAAGAACGCACAAATTTCACATGCTTATAAAGGATTAATTAAAAAGTTCTTTTCAAATTTGTTTTGATTTTCTGGCTTGCTCAACAGGTTGCAAAACGTACAAGATGATCAGTGGGTTGACTGGGTTGATTCACTGGCAGACAACGACTATGTTGTTATAGATGATTTTCTGGATGACTCCCTGTATAGGGCGGTGCGTTCGTTCTTTCTTAAAAAGCTGGGGCACGATGAGTTTGACCCGGCCGGAATTGGAGCTTTGGCCGATCACCACCTGGATAAAAGCCGGAGGGGAGACCATGTATACTGGCTCGATTCGAGTGTGGATTTGGAGCTGACTGATGTGTTCGTGGTGATCAGAGAGTTGATCGACAAGCTTAACCGGTTCTGCTACCTTGGTATTGCTGATTTTGAATCTCATCTGGCCTATTACCCGAAAGGCACTTTTTATGAGAAGCATGTAGACCAGTTTAAGGGTCGGAATAATCGGCTCATCTCAATGATTATTTACCTGAATGAAGGCTGGAAGCCCGGTGATGGAGGAGAACTGAAGTTGTATCTGGGGAACAGAGAAAAGCTGATTGAGCCATTGGCCAAACGTATAGTATTGTTCAAAAGTGATGTGCTTCCGCATGAAGTAATGACCACGCATGTTGGCCGATACAGTCTTACCGGTTGGCTTCTTAAGAATCCGGCAGATTTGGGTTTCCTCTTAGGTTAATCTCCTTTTTCACTCTGAGTTTAGCAAAGGGCCTTATCGGTACAAGACCGGCAGAGAGGTTCCGGCCTCGTTTACTAAGATAGGTGGGGGAGACTATATTTAGTGGCGATGGTGCCTTCAGCATGGTTCTCTGAAAGTATCGGTGGGGTGCTAGTTTCAGGAAAACGGATTTATTCAGAATTACTATCTTCCGAAATGAAGTCTAGATTCTGGAACTACATTTTTTGGCTCATTATTGCTGCTGCTTTTATAGGCCCTGGAACGGTAACAACTGCAGCTTCTGCCGGAGCAGGCCATGGGTTACAGTTGCTCTGGGCTCTTCTTTTTTCTACCCTGGCCTGCATGGTGGTACAAGAGGCTGCGGCCCGCGTAGCCATTGTGTCCGGTAGGAGCCTCGGGCAAGCTATATTGGCCAGATATTCCAATGTTACTTTCGTATGGTTTATTGGTATCTCCATTTTTTTTGGGTGTTTGGCCTATGAGGCCGGCAATATGCTGGGAGCCATATCAGGGTTGGCATTGCTCAATCTGGCCATACCGCAGTGGGTATTTACTTCCATCATAGCGGTGAGCTCTTTTCTGCTTCTTTATTTTGAAAAAACCCGTTTAGTGCCTCAGCTGCTGGGTGCTATGGTGGCCATTATGGGTATTGGGCTTTTTTATGCAGCTCTTAGCGTACCTGCCGATTGGTCCGGGCTGGCCTCCGGTCTTTTTGCGCCACAACTTCCGGAGGGTTCTACTTTACTTGTGTTGGGGTTAATTGGCACTACCATAGTACCATATAATATTTTTCTGGGCTCCGGTTTGGCCGAAGGTAAAGAGTTACGTTCGGTAAGGTCAGGACTTGTTTTTTCCATTGCCTTGGGAGGTTTGGTCTCTATGGCTGTGTTGGTGGTAGGGACGAGTATTTCCGGAGATTTTAGCTTTGAAAGGCTGTATGAACAGCTGGTGGCTCAGCACGGCCAAATTATGGGTTATGTTTTTGCATTCGGTCTTTTTGGTGCTGGTTTTACCTCTACCATTACTGCTGCACTAGCCGGGGCTCTAACCATAAAGAGTGTGCACAAGGCCGGAGCAGGTTGGACAGAAAAGACAGGGAAGTTTAAAGCCTTGTGGGCTACTATCATTGTGGTTGGTTTTGCTTTTGGAGTTTCCGGGGTTAAACCTATACCGGTGATTATTGCCGCTCAGGCGGCTAACGGTCTCATTTTACCGGTACTAACGTTTGCCTTATGCGTGCTTTGCAATGGTAAAACTATGGGGAGCTATACGAACAGTTTCTGGCTCAACACGGCTATGTTTATAACCCTATTTGTCACTTCAATAATTGGGCTGATCAATGTATTCAAGGCCTTTCATACCGTGCTCCAGGAGAGTTTTAGCTTTTCTGGAATTAACCAATGGCTCATTATTGGTCTGTCTGCCGCGGTATTGCTGTTCACATACTTTCAGGTAAGGAAGGAAAGAAAGCTTAACATTTAGTTGACGTTAAAATTAAAGACAAAACTGGCGCGGCTGGGAAGGAGCCAGTAAATTTGGCGTATGCAAAATAAATTCTGGCTTTTTGGCCTTTTGGTATTCATTCTATCTGCTTGTGGAGGAGATAGCTCAGACCCGACTCCAACCCCCGATCCGGAACCGGAAGTCATCGATTTTAGCAGTTGCCTGACCAATGTTTCTGATCAAACTCTGGAGGTGGTAACATGGAACGTAGAAAATTTCCCTACACTGGCCACTACGGTAGATATGGTGGAAATGATTATTGAGCAGTTTGATGCCGATATTATTGCCCTGCAGGAAATCAGATCGGTTGCAGATTTTAATAACCTGGTAGCGGAAATGACTGGTTGGTCAGGTCATGTAGAGCATGTAAGCGGAAGTTCACAACGGTTGGCCTTTTTGTATAAAGACAGCGAAATAACCGTGATTGACCAACCAAGAAATCTCTACCCTGAAGACACAGAAGATTATGATAATGCCTTTACTTCCGTAAGAAGACCTCTTTATGTAAAGGTTGAACATAGCAGTGGCATGCAGGTAGACCTAATCAATGTCCACTTGAAGTGCTGCAGTGGTTCGGAAGATCGTAGAAGAAGAGCCTCGGTACTCATTAAGGAATACATTGATGAAAACCTGCCCAATAATAATGTAATCTTTTTGGGTGATTTTAACGATGAAATTGTGGATCAGCAAGACAATGTTTTTCAGAACTTTATAGATGATGCAGACAACTATTTGTTTGCTACCATGTCCATAGCCAATGGGCCTTCCAGCCACTGGTCTTATCCGTCCTGGCCCAGTCAAATCGATCAGATTTTAATTTCCAATGAGCTTTTTGATAATGAAATACTTACTCAAACCATTCGGCTAGACGAGTGTTATACCGATTATGAGAACAAGGTGTCTGACCATAGACCAGTGTTGATTAAGCTGTCGACCAATTAAACTTTTTATAGATAATAGTGTAGCAGGCCCGGAGTAGCTTCTCCAGGCCTGTTTTGTTTGTGCCTGTTTGTATTTGTTTTATCCACCTCTTGGTGAAGTATTTCAAATCTGGCACAGGAATTGGTAAATGAGTTTTCGTCAAAAACTCAAAATATCAATCATGAAAAAAAGTTTTCTATTTCTAATGCTCCTGTTGTTTGCAACAGGCCTTGCAAAAGCCCAACAATTTGTAGAACCTTTTGCCGATTTTTGGAGCGAAAAGGAGTGTTATTTGGTGACTACCAATGGAGATACTCTGCTGGGTACCATGAGAAGCATGACTAATGAACGGGGTTATATAACCCGGTTGAGCATGCAAGATAGCCAGGGGGTTATCCACAAATTCAGAGCAGCACAAGTACAACGTTTTGCTGTAAAGCCCGGAGCACTTGCCAAGCTTTCTACCATTAATGAGAAAGGAACTTCCGTTCGGCACATTGCTAAAACAGATTATAACGATATCCTGGATCGGGATTGGATTATCTTCGATCAGCAGTCTATGCCCAGAACTAAACAGCGTGTGGCTTTGCTCCAATTGCTCAACCCCGAAACGGATGAACACATCAAGGTATATGATCACATGAACGGATCTAAGTCTATGCCAATAAGGATTTTGGGTATTCCTATTGTGGGAGGAGAGGAGAGAACTTATTGGGTAGTTAAAGACGATGCCGACCCGGTGATAGTGAGGAAAGCGCGATTTAAGAAAGCCTTTAAAGAGTTGTTTGCCGATGAACCGATGTTGGTCGCTTCAGCTAAACGCAAACCTAAGTTCAAAGACTTCGCTCAGTATATAAGCTTCTACAATCAGTTAAAATCTGGTGAGCTCAGTGCTAAAAAATAGAGGATACGTTGTCTCAAAAGCTACGGTTCTCGTCATTCCCAGCTTGACTGGGAATCCCTATCAGTCTTTGGAGTCATTATAGGGAGATCTCCTCCCGATTTATCGGGAACGGAGTCGGGAATGACGGTTAGCTTTTGAGACAGCCTCTTTTTTATCTCATTATATCCTCAAAAACCTTCTTTACATATTCGGTAATGAAGGAGAGGTATTCGAAATGGACCGTTTCATAGGTGTCGGTAGAGCGATGATAGTGTGGAGTGGTGTCTCCGTTTTTGTACTCTTCTGTAATACCGGTTGCCGCAAAACCTAGCTGTCTGAATGACCTGTGGTCTGTGGAGGTGACATCCGAAATTTGAATAGGAAAGGTATAGTTAAATTCTCCAGCCACCTTTGTATACAGATCCAAAATGTGTTCAGCCGGAACCTCAAGCTCAATACCTCTGTCTCCATCTTCGTCCCAACCCAGTTGGTCGATGGTATGGACAGAAATTACATTCAGTTTTTCTTCGAGTAACTTTTTTGCATACGCCTTGCTGCCTATAAGTCCTCGCTCTTCTTCATCGAAGAAAACGATCTTAAGGTTGTAGTTTCTAGTTTCCAACGAAGCCACATGTTTGGCTACGGAATAGGCTAATGCTACTCCGGTAGCATTGTCATTCGCACCCGGGCAGTCCTTTACACTATCGTAATGAGCACCTATAACAATCCACCGATCGGTTTGGGATGTGGCGAAAATAGTACCAACCACATTGTTTCCTGTAGGGCTGTAGTTATCAATTTCCGATTCATCACAGAATTCGCCAATCAGACCTTTCAAGTACTCGGCCGTAATTTTTCGCGATTCTTGCGTATACCTGTCTTTGAGCTGTACATTGGCCCTAATGGGTTTGTGGCCCGTAAGTCTGGCCAGCAATTCTTTCTGTTCGTTGAGCGCACTTTGTTGACCAAAAGAGGCCAGAGGAATAAGAACCAATAGTAATAAGCTGAGCGATGTTCTAATCATGGTATAGGTTGTTTGTCTAAAGATATGGCTTCACAGGCAAGCCGTGAGTACAGACTGAAGATTTTTTGAGAATTCTATGGTGAACTGGTTTTGAAAAGTTCTTTGAGAGCATCTGTGTGTTTTTTGTCAGGTGAATACTCCATTCGTATCAAATTCTTAAAATTCTATTTGCATTCAAAAATTCCTTTTCTAGTTTTGGCACCATAATGAAAAGAACAAACAGAAATAACGCTTGGTGGTGGCACGTAACGGAACTCCGGTAACGTGAACTAAGTGCTATTTCTAAAAAATAAAGAAAGCCCGCAGTTCATGCGGGCTTTTTTCGTTTACAGGCCTCAGAGTCCCTTGCATGAGACATTGAGGTTGAAACAGAATACCCGATCAGAGTCTCCCGAAGAGGACTCTGATGAGAAGCCCCTAAATCGCCTAAAGGGGACTTTTAGAGATGAGATTAAATGGCTGCACTCTCCCGATGCTCGGGAAGGGCTGAGGGTTAAAATGACATAAGAGAATGAACAAAATTAAACTCAATACTACCTACAAAAAGCTACTGGCCGATACGGTAACGCCAGTAAGCATTTACCTGAAGCTACGCGATAAATACCAGAATGCCATTTTGCTGGAAAGCTCTGACTATCATGGAGATGATAACAGTTTCTCTTACATCTGCTGTGAACCTATTGCCAGGTTAATGGTAAAGGACTCTAAGTTCGAAATGAGCTTGCCCGGTCATTCAGAGCACGGTAAGGTTGAAGGCAATCAGGTGGCAGCTAAGCTCTCGGAATTTGCCGCTTCATTCGAGCCAGACTCCAGCGAATTTAAGTTTATTAACAACGGACTCTTTGGTTATATCGGATACGATGCGGTTCAGTATTTCGAACAGATTCCGGTGACCGAAGGAAAGACCGATGAATACGAAATTCCCGACTTGCTCTATCATGTCTATCGCTATGTCATTGCCATAGACCATTTTAAAAATGAGCTTTACCTTTTCGAACATTCACCGGAAGGCACGGAGCCAAAAGGTATTCAGTCTATTGAGACCTTGGTGAAGAATAAGAACTATCCGTCTTATGAGTTTGCTCCACAGTCAGAAGAAGTTTCTAATTATACCGATGAAGAATTCCTTTCGATCATCGATGAAGGTATGAAACATTGCTTCCGTGGCGATGTGTTTCAGATTGTGCTTTCCAGAAGATTTCAGAGTCGGTTTAAGGGAGATGAGTTCAACGTGTATCGTGCGTTGAGGTCAGTCAATCCTTCACCATACTTATTCTATTTCGACTTTGGAAGTTTCAAAATCTTTGGTTCATCGCCAGAAGCTCAGTTGGTGATTAAAGACCGTAAGGCAACAATCCACCCAATTGCAGGGACTTTTAAACGTACTGGAAATGATGAGGCAGATGCTGAACTGGCCAAGAAGCTTCATGCCGATCCGAAAGAAAATTCTGAGCATGTGATGCTAGTCGACTTAGCCAGAAATGACCTGAGCAGAGCTGGTTCAAATGTTCAGGTAGATACTTACAAAGAAATTCAATACTACTCGCACGTAATTCATCTGGTTTCCAAAGTAACAGGAACCTTATCTGATGATATGCAATCGACCCAGATGGTGGCGGGTACTTTCCCTGCCGGAACCTTGAGTGGAGCGCCAAAAGTTCGGGCCATGCAGCTCATCAATACCAATGAAAAAACGAGGCGAGGCTATTATGGTGGGGCCATCGGTTTTATGGGCTTTAACGGAGATTTCAATCACGCCATTATGATCCGTTCCTTCCTGACTAAGAACAACACTTTGTTTTATCAGGCAGGTGCCGGAGTAGTAGCCAAATCGAATAGAGAATCAGAATTACAAGAAGTAAATAATAAACTGGCTGCCTTGAGAAAGGCCATTGAGCTGGCGAAAGAAATTCGCTAGTTATCAGTATATCAGAAATCAGTAAAAAGTAGACATGCGCACATTTAAAGAATTGGAAGCTTGGAGACAGGCAAAACCTTAAGCCCCTGATAACTGATATACTGATCCACTGATCACTTATAAAGACAATGAAAATACTCATACTAGATAACTACGATTCATTCACCTATAACCTGGTGCATTACCTGAGGGAGCTTGGGTATGGAGCGGAGATGGATGTTTTTCGCAACGATCAGATTGCTCTGGAAGCAGTCGATCAATACGATAAAATACTCTTGTCGCCTGGCCCGGGTATACCGGAGGAAGCAGGCATTCTTCTGCCATTGATTAAACAATATGGTAGTAAGAAAAGCATACTAGGCGTTTGTTTGGGGCATCAGGCAATTGCTGAGTCTTATGGTGCTAAGCTTTACAATATGCCACAAGTATTGCATGGGGTGTCCAGCCAAGTGCGGGTGCTAGATAAACAAGACAGACTGTTCAAGGAGATTCCGGAGAGCTACACCATTTGCCATTACCATAGCTGGAATGTAGATAAAGCCAATTTGGGCCAGGAAATTAAGGTGACTGCCGAAGATGAATTCGGGGAAATCATGGCCATCAGTCATAAAGAATATGATGTGAAAGGCGTGCAGTTTCATCCGGAGTCTATTATGACGGAGTATGGGCATCAGTTGCTGCGCAACTGGATGGAGTAAACAGTTATCAGTAAACAGTAGGCACATGAGAACATTTAAAGAGTTGGAGGTTTGGAAGCAAACTAGAGAATTAAGAAAGGAAATTGCTCAATTGGTGAAGAGGTTTCCAACGGATGAAAAATATAAACTAACCGATCAAATGATTAGGGCAGCTAGGTCAGTCACAGCAAACATTGCAGAAGGTTATGGACGGTTTCATTATCAGGAGAACATTCAATTCTGTAGAATTTCCAGAGGTTCCTTAACGGAGCTTCAAGATCATCTTACGGTTGCTGTCGATGAGGGGTATATTGATGAGAGTGAGGAGAAATTGTTTGACATCAGGATAGAGGAGTGCATTCGAATTCTCAATGGTTACATCAACTACCTGTTGAAATCTAAACTGACTAAACCCTAATTACTGATTAACTGATCTACTGATAACCGATCACTGTTCAACTAATAACAATGAAAGAAATACTAAATCAACTCATAGAATATAAGTCGCTAGATAAGCAGACAGCAAAGGAGATACTCATTAATCTAGCACAGGGTAAATACAACCAAAGTCAGGTGGCGGCCTTTCTTACGGTTTACCTGATGCGAAGCATTACTGTAGAGGAACTTGAGGGGTTCCGCGATGCAATGCTCGATTTGTGCGTTCCTGTGGAGATTCCGGAATACGATGCCATTGACCTTTGCGGAACAGGTGGAGACGGAAAAAACACCTTTAATATTTCCACCTTGTCGTCATTTATTGTAGCGGGAGCAGGGCAAAATGTGGCTAAGCACGGTAACAATGGAGTTTCATCTGTTTCGGGCTCCTCGAATTTAATGGCACATTTCGGTTATGAGTTCACTAACGACCTTGGCAAGCTGAGGAAGAGTTTGGACGAATGTGGGTTGTGTTTCTTACACGCACCATTGTTTCATCCAGCTATGAAGAATGTAGCTCCAATTCGAAGAGATTTAGGGGTGAAAACCTTCTTCAATATGTTAGGGCCAATGGTGAATCCATCCTTCCCTAAAAAGCAGTTGGTAGGAGTATTCAGCCTTGAATTAGCCAGACTTTACGGTTACTTATATCAGAAAACCGACAAACACTTTGTGATACTTCATGCTTTAGATGGTTATGATGAAATCTCACTGACCGGAGCATTCAAAAAGATCACCAACGACAAAGAAGAAATCGTAAATCCTGAAGAAATGGGTCTTCAAACTATACAGCCTGAAGCTATTTTTGGTGGAGAAACCGTTGAAGAGTCGGCTAAAATATTTGAAAACATATTAAAAGGAGAAGGTACTAAACCACAAAATGAAGTGGTGATTGCGAACGCAGCTATGGCTATTCAGTGCGGAAAAGGAGTTTCTAGTGATGATGCACTAGGCATGGCTCGAGAATCGCTCGAAAGCGGAAAAGCATTGAAAACATTCAGAAAAATTTTAGAAATCAGTTAAACAGTGAACAGTAAACAGTGAACAGTATATCAGAAATCAGTATGCTGAATGTAAAGCTGATGCCCTGATAACTGATAACTAATACCTGATAACCAAACAAAATGGATATACTACAAAAAATCATCGCGCATAAACACAAGGAAGTAGAGGAGAGAAGGTCGCTTTACACAGAGAAACTGTTGGAACAAAGCATCTACTTTGAGGGCAAACCAATATCACTGAAGAAGTATTTGTTGCGAGAAGACAAGTCGGGCATTATTGCCGAGTTCAAGCGTCAGTCGCCCTCTAAAGGGGTGATTAACGCTCATGCTCCTGTAGAAAGAACAACCATCGGTTATATGCAGGCAGGTGCATCGGCACTATCGGTGTTGACCGACTCTGAGTTCTTTGGAGGAAGCAGCGAAGACCTGAGCACAGCCAGAAAGTTCAACTTTTGTCCGGTACTTAGGAAAGACTTTATCATTGATGAATATCAGATTGTCGAAGCCAAATCTATCGGTGCCGATGCCATTTTGCTTATCGCAGCGGCTTTAGAACCTAGAAGATTGAAGGAATTGGCCGCTTTCGCCAAGAGCTTTGGTTTAGAAGTGCTGATGGAAGTTCACAATCAGGAAGAATTGGAAAACAACCTGAATGAACATCTGGATGTGGTGGGAGTGAATAACCGTAATCTTAAAACCTTCGAGGTATCTATAGAAACCAGCAAGGCTTTAGCTCCATTGATTCCGAACGACTTTGTGAAAATATCGGAAAGTGGCATTAGTGATCCAGCCACAATCATCGACCTAAGGACTCATGGATTCCAAGGCTTTTTGATTGGTGAAACCTTTATGAAAACGGGCAGGCCGGAAAGGGCGGCAGCGGAATTCATCGATTCTCTAAATCGTAAATTGGTTAATGGTTAATACGTTAATCGTTGAATAGGGGAAATAGTAAATACACACACAATGGATGTAAGAAGCTTTATGGATTTAGATTGCTGGAAGGTGGCAAGAGAGTTTAGAAATAGAATATCAATGTTAGCAAAGTCTTTTCCAGTGGAAGAAAAGTACGGTTTAACCAACCAGATAAAACGCTCTTCTCGCTCTGTGACGGCTAATATTGCAGAAGGGTATGGTAGATTTCATCATCAAGAGAACATACAGTTCTGTAGAATGTCAAGAGGGTCTTTGACTGAAACCCTTGATCATTTAACTGTGGCTTTAGATGAGAAATATATTTCTGAGGATCAATTCTTTGACTTTAAAGCAGAATTAGAAAGGTGTCTGAAGGTTCTAAACGGTTACATCAATTACCTCCGAAAGCTTAAGTCTAGCACAAAATGATGCTTAGTATTAAACGATTAACCAATAACGATTAACCAAAATGAAACTCAAAGTGTGCGGCATGAGAGAACCTCACAACATCCAACAGCTGCTGGAGTTGGAGCCTGATTTCATGGGTTTTATTTTCTTCGAGCGTTCTAAGCGATTTGCACTTGATCTCGATAAGGAGTTGCTTCAGAGCTTCCCCGAATCAGTAAAGAAGGTGGGAGTCTTTGTCAATTCACCGATTCAAGAGTTAAAGGATAAGGTAAAGGAGTATAAGCTGGATTATGTTCAGCTGCATGGTGATGAATCGGTTGAGTATGTGGGAGAGCTTTTTGCAATTGGTATTAAGGTAATCAAGGTGTTTTCAGTGGGTGAGGAGTTTGATTTCGACCGGATGAAACCATATAAGGGATTGGTAGACTTCTTCCTTTTCGATACAAAAGGGAAGGAAAGAGGAGGCAATGGTGTGGTATTCAATTGGGAGGTATTAAATGACTATTCCTATGACGTGCCATACTTCTTAAGCGGTGGCATCGACTTGGAGAATATCAATGACATGTCAAGTCTTAAGGTTCAACCTTATGCGATTGATGTAAACTCTAAGTTTGAGTTGGAGCCAGGCTTGAAGGATATAGAGCAAGTGAAAATGCTCAAGGAGATTTTAAAATAGAACGTCACTGCGAGGCACGAAGCAGTCTCCTCAAATGGATAAGGAGATTCCCACGGTCGTCCCGAATCATCGGGACTCCCTCGCAGTGACGTAACAAAATAGATTATGAAAATAAAAGTAGACGAACGAGGGTATTATGGCAGATTCGGAGGGGCGTACATCCCAGAAATGCTATACCCAAATGTGGAAGAGTTAAGAGATAACTACGAAGCCATTACTTCAGATCCGGACTTTAAGAAACAGTTCGATCAGTTATTGAAAGACTATGTGGGCAGGCCAACACCGCTTTATCTGGCGGAAAGGCTTTCTGAGCATTATGGTGCCAAAATATATCTCAAACGAGAGGACCTTTGCCACACTGGGGCTCATAAAGTGAATAATACCATCGGGCAAATTCTACTCGCTCAGCGATTGGGCAAGAAGAAAATCATTGCCGAAACTGGAGCAGGTCAACATGGTGTGGCTACGGCTACGGTTTGTGCGCTGATGGGTGTGGAGTGCATCGTATATATGGGTGAGGTAGATATGGCGCGTCAAAAGCCAAATGTGGAGCGTATGCGTATTCTGGGAGCGGAGGTTCGTCCTGCAACCAGCGGAAGCAAAACACTCAAAGATGCCACTAATGAAGCCATGCGTCATTGGATCAACAACCCAACCGACACACACTACATCATCGGTTCTGTAGTTGGACCGCACCCTTATCCAGAAATGGTTGCCAGATTTCAGTCGGTTATCAGTGCAGAAATCAGAACCCAGTTGAAGGAGAAAGAGGGCACTGAATTACCAAACTACGTAGTCGCTTGTGTGGGCGGAGGTAGCAATGCTGCAGGAGCCTTCTACAACTATTATGACGATGAAGAGGTGGCCTTAGTAGCCGTTGAAGCAGCTGGTTTGGGTAATACCACTGGTAAAAGTGCTGCTACGACTACGCTGGGTAAGCCGGGCATTTTGCACGGAAGTAAAACGCTTCTCATGCAGACAGAAGATGGTCAGGTGGTTGAGCCTTATTCAATCTCTGCCGGACTAGATTATCCGGGAATTGGTCCCGTGCATGCGCATCTGTTCGAAACAGGTAGAGCAACTTTCTACAGTGTAACTGATGAAGAAGCCATGAAAGCAGGGATTCAACTTAGCCGACTGGAGGGAATTATTCCGGCTATTGAATCGGCCCATGCCTTTGCAGCCCTAAATCAGATGTCATTGAAATCAGATGATCTCGTTGTGGTCAACCTTTCCGGTAGAGGAGACAAGGATTTGGAGACTTATATTAAATGGGGGAAGTATTAAACGAATACTAAGTATTGAGTACAGAGTACTGAGACAGCCTAGTGAATTTATTTGGTTTTGTGAACACCATTGGCTCCTTCTCTATTTGGAGAAGGCGGGGGATGAGGCCAAATAAAAAATATTCACAAAACAAATGAATGAACTGAGTTAGAGAATAGACTAAATAAAGAACGTCACCCTGAACTTGTTTCAGGGTCTGCAAATTGGAAGATGCTGAAACAAGTTCAGCATGACGAATCAAAAAGAGATAGTGAGCAAAGCAGAAATGAATCGAATAGAAAAACTTTTTCAGACCAAGCCTAACCGCGTGCTGAATGTGTACTTCACGGCTGGTTACCCTAAGCTGGATGATACAGTGAGCATACTCAAGGCTCTGGAGGCATCTGGTGCTGACCTGATCGAAATAGGCATTCCGTTTTCCGATCCGGTAGCCGATGGGCCAACCATTCAGGCTAGCAATGATGTGGCGCTGAGCAATGGCATGACTCTGAAACTCCTGATGGAGCAACTGAAGGACATCCGAAACCAGGTGAGTGTGCCGATTGTACTGATGGGTTATATCAACCCGATAGTGCAATATGGAATCGAGCGCTTTTGTGAAGACTGTGCCGCACGCGGAATTGATGGTCTCATTCTACCTGACTTGCCAATGCATGAGTATTTGGAAGTATACAAACCAATCTTTGAAAAGAATGGCTTGCTGAACACCTTCCTCATCACTCCCCAGACTTCAGAAGCCCGGATCAGAGAGATTGACAACAACACCAGCGGATTCATTTACATGGTTTCTTCTGCTAGTACAACAGGTGCAAAAAGCGGCATTTCGGAAGAACAGGAAGCTTACTTCAAACGAGTTAATGGAATGGGACTGAAGAACCCTCGATTGATTGGCTTTGGTATTTCCAATAAAGAAACCTTCGACAAAGCCTGTGAAAACGCCAATGGAGCCATTATTGGCAGTGCGTTTATTAAGGTGCTGGGGCTGGAAGGAGATATGGAAGCCAACATTAATGAATTCGTCAATGGAGTTATTCGTTAATCGTTATTGGTTAATATCACTTCTAGTATTGCCAGTTTTAGGTGCTTGTTCAGACTCTCAAATCATTGATTATGGTGAGTTCGAGATTGAGGTGCCTCTCGATTGGAAGACTGTATCAATACAAGGTATTGATAGTGACGTAGGAGGGCTGATTACTTCTGAAGGTGATACTTTAATATATGACTTAGGTTGGTATACTTTTGATCCTGAAGAAGAAGACGTTGAATTTCAATATAACCTTGTGTATTTGGAGGGTCTGAAGGCTAATGAAGAAGTCGATATTGATTCCTTATACGAAAGAAGGATCGATATAAAGCATTCTTATGAAACGGCAGAAATTGATTGCTTTAAAGCCAAATTAGTTATGCCATTAGATAGTCTTGGGCTTTTCACTGGAGTGTTCATTGATAGCTTGAGTGTTTCTGATGGAGGTGTAACCAAGTTTGGTTTTTATGGAACTGACTTGGATAAGAGGATTCAACAAGAGTTTATTTCAGCTATAAGAAGCATTTCTTTTAAAAATTTCTGTAAAAAGTAGACGATCAACGATCAGCCAATAACGAATAACCAAAATCATGATTATACAATTCGAACAAGACATAAACGAGAGCCAGAAAGAAGCGATCATTAACCGCATTAAAGGTCTTAAATACAAGCCAACCGAGGTGAAAACCCAAAAGGGAACGTACCTGATTGGTATTGGCAAGAAGAATTTCGATATCCGATCCATTGGTTCAATGGATGGAATTAAGGACATCCACATTGTTTCGGATGACTACAAACTCGTTTCGAAAAAGTGGAAGGTCAATCATACGACCATCGACTTAGGTGGGGGAGTAAAGATTGAGGAAGGTGGTTTTCAGATTATGGCCGGACCTTGCTCCATTGAGGGTGAGGAGCAGATCAGGAAAACCATTGCTCACCTGAAGGAAAATGGCGTGTCTATCATGCGTGGAGGTGTGTTCAAGCCGAGAAGTTCTCCCTATGCTTTCCGTGGAATGGGCATTGACGGCCTGAAACTATGGTATGAACTAGCCAAAGAAGCAGGAATTAAGATTGTCACTGAGGTAATGCAGGTTTCTCAGATTGAAGAAATGGATCCTTATGTCGATATCTACCAAGTGGGAGCACGGAATACCCAGAACTTTAACTTACTGGACGAATTAGGTAAGAACACCGACAAGCCTGTGATGATCAAGCGAGGTATTTCTGGAACTATCGATGAGCTTTTGTACTCTGCCGAATATGTGTTCTCAGCAGGCAATGAGCGCCTTTTGCTTTGCGAAAGAGGTATCAGAACCTACGAGAAAGCTACGCGAAATACAATGGATTTGAATGCGATTGCTGTACTCAAGGAAAAAACCCATCTGCCCGTAATTGCCGATCCATCGCACGGAATCGGTATTCGTGATTTTGTGGAGCCAATCGCTTTAGCCAGCATTATGGCCGGAGCCGATGGAGTAATCTACGAAACCCATGAAAAACCGGAAGAGGCCTATTCAGACGGTCAGCAAACTTTGAACTTCCCTGAATCCGCCAAGCTGATTGATCGGATGAAGAAGACTTTTGCCTTGAGGGAGAGTTTTTAAAAACTGGTATTGAGCCTGCCTGCCGGTAGGCAGGTATTGCGTAGAGCGTATTGAGACTATTTCGGAACGTCACCCTGAACCAGTTTGCCGACAGGCAGGCTTGTTTCAGGGTCTTTCTAATGGTAGATGCTGAAATAAATTCAGCATGACGAAGTAATACTTTTATAGCTCAATTCGAGCATTATGCTCTTTAATCAGCTCTAAATACTCGTCTGCCACAAACTTTTCAGGGGTAAAGCTTTTCACTCTTTTCTTGGACTGTTCTTGTCGGGTTATGCTTCGGGCAAAGCGCCTGATTCCATCAAGATCATTAAGAATTAGTCCTGGAACTTCAACGTTTTTACCGTCTCCTCCTTTAGCTACCATGGTAAAGTAAGAAGAGTTGCAATGCTTAGTCACTCCAGTTTGGATGTTTTCCGATTCAACCCTAACACCAATCACCATAGATGTGCGTCCTGTATAATTGATTGAGGCTTTTAGTGTGACCAATTCACCTACTTCGATTGGATTCAAGAAATCCACACGGTTTACCGATGCCGTTACACAATACTGTCCGGAATGCTTAGAAGCACAGGCAAAAGCCACCTGGTCCATTAGATTGAGAATGTAGCCTCCGTGAATTTTACCACTGAAATTGGAGTGGGAGGGAAGCATTAATTGAGAAAGTGTGATTTGCGATTCGGAGATGGTTTTAAAAGACATAGAATGGTTCAAAGTTTAATGTTTAATCTGAGTTCGATGTAAGTAAGTAGTAAAATATCCCCTCTTAGGACGTCATTGCGGAATTTTTCTGTGAATACTTCACATACGCAAAGGAAAATATCCGTAATCTCATTTAGGCTCTGTTGAGATACCGGATAAAACAGCCCTTTTTGAGAGTTTAAGGCCTGTTTTTCCGGCATGACGTT
>MDTG01394322.1_pt1 | contig 29496 bp, 23 predicted proteins | sample 811421 | NCBI WGS metagenome assembly MDTG01 (sample SAMN05326645, study PRJNA326480) | marine metagenome | isolation source: seawater | place: Pacific Ocean: South East | collected 2011 | reverse complement strand
TTCCGGCTGTTTGAACAGGTCCGCATTCACGCCCGCTTCCGCCACGGCGCGGGCAATCGTCTTAAAAGCGTGCGTGATGAAATCGGTTGGATGCGTCATGAGGCGGAGTGTGGCGCAGCCGCCTGTCAGACGGATAAGCCAGCCTCTCACTCCCATAAACATTGGAAGAGAACGGCGGACACCCCGCGGGCAATCCGACGAACCGGGGCAACGAAAGTCAGGCTTCGGGCAATTGTCTGCGCCAGCACAGGTGCGCGACAATGAACAGACCGAATGAGAGGATGGTGAGGAAGAGGGTGCTGACAGACACCCGCAGGAACAGGTCATGCGCTTCGGGAAACAGGCTGACCAGCGCCGGACCGACGCCCATGCCGGCGAAAGCGAGCACCGGCAAGAGAGACGTTACGCGTTCCGTGGGATCGACTTCTGAGACAATCCCCATCATCAGCGGCAATCCCCCGCCCCATGCAAACAGGAAAAGGCCGCTTGCTGCATAGAAATGGCCCACACTCATATGGTCGGTGAACAGAAGCACACTGAGGGCAACCGTAAGACAGACCGTCAGCACGGGCCCGACCCGGCCAAAACGGGAGGTGATGAGCGCGGCCAGCAGCGACCCGGCGATCGCGGCAACATTCCCGACCGCCAGGGCCTGGCCGATCGAGCCATCCGAAAGCCCGGCCACCGAGCCGAGCACGCCCGCAAAGACCCAGAGCACACCTACAGCGGCGGAAAAGACGAAATAGGACCCGGCCTTGAGCAATACGCCCGGATGGAACATTGATGTCTCTTCGTCCGTCTCACGCGCCTCGGCCGCAGCAAACGGTTTCCGGCGCAGCGCCAGACTCGCCGGTACAAGCAGCAGCTGCATGCCCGCCAGGAACAGGCCGACCGGCAGCAGCGCCGACGCTCCGCCGAGCGCCGGAATGGCCAGCAGGACAATGACCGCAATCAAGGCCTGCAGGGTCAGGATGAAGGCAAAGCCGCGGTCTGCATTTCCGGAAGCGCCGACAATGGCCGCAGACAGCGCAAGCAGGATGCCCGCGCCGCCCCCGGCAAGCGCTTCCATCAGGATCGCGCCATTGAAGTCCGGCATCAGGGCAGCCCCGGTCTGCGACAGACACGCCAAGAGGGCGGCAATGATGGATGTCAGCCGGACAGGCAGACGCTGCAGCCATATGGTGACGCACAAGGACCCTGCCGCCGTGCCAAGGAGATTGGCGAGGCCGACCAGGCCGGAGTTGATCTCCGGGACCCCGTAAGCCTCCGCAATCAGGCTCGCCAGCAGCGGCATCGCCACAACCTGCGTGACGCCGAGGCCGCCGATCAGGATGGCCGCGAGCACCTCACCCCGGCCCGGGCCGGAATGTTGCAGCGCGCCTGTCCCGCTCGCCTGTTCCATCAGTCTGCATCCGCCGGAAGGATTTCATTTCCCAGAATATGGTCGGCGGCTTTCTCTGCCAGCATCAGGGTCGGGGCATTGATGTTGCCATTGGTGATATTGGGGAACACGGAGGAATCGACCACCCGCAGGCCTTCGACACCGATCACGCGGCATTCCGGATCGACCACGGCGCCGGGGTCATCCGGGCTGCCCATGCGGCACGTGCCGCATGGATGGTAAGCACTTTCGACTTCCCGCGCGACGAACGCATCGATGTCATCATCGCTCATGCACTCAAGGCCTGGGGTGATTTCCCCGTCATTGTACGCCCTGAGGGACGGCTGGGAGAATATCTCCCGTGTCAGGCGCACGCAGGCGCGGAACGCCTTCCAGTCATTGTCGCTGGACATGTAATTGAACTGGATGGACGGCGCCGCCAGCGGATCTGCAGACGCCAGCCGGACCTCGCCTCGCGCAGCGGTGCGTCCCGGCCCGATATGTGCCTGGAAGCCATGGGCCTGCACCGGCTGGGTGCCGTCATAGCGGATCGCTGCAGGCAGGAAGTGATACTGCGCATCGGGATAGTCAGCCTGCTCGTCCAGCCGGACGAAACCCGCCGTCTCAAAGTGATTGCTGGCGCCGATCCCTGTTTTCGTCAGCAGCCATTGCAGACCGGCAAGGCCCTTGCTGACCGGGTTCATGTAGCGGCGCAGGGTGATGGGCTGGGTGCACCGTGACTGAAGATAGATTTCCAGATGGTCCTGGAGGTTTTTTCCGACGCCGGAGCGTTCGCTGACCATGTCGATGCCATGGGTGCCGAGTTCGTCCTTCGGGCCAACTCCTGACAGCATCAGCAATTTTGCCGAATTGAAGACAGACGCGCTGAGGATGACCTCCCGGCGCGCCATCAGCACGCGCCGCTCTCCCTTCCGGACCAGTTCGACCCCGATCGCCTTGTCGCCCTTCCACAGCACCCGGCAGGCGAGCCCATGATAGACCTTGAGGTTCTCACGGCCGCGGGCGGGCTTCAGATAGGCATTCGCAGCCGACCAGCGCCGCCCTTTCCAGATGGTCTGGTCCATGGGGCCGAAGCCCTCCTGGTGCAGACCATTGCAATCTTCTGTTCTGTTAAAACCGGCTTCCTGCGCCGCGTTCATGAACGCCTGATCGAGCGGGTGCTGCTGCTCGGGGACGGTGATGTGCAGCGGGCCTTCGGTGCCGCGGATGGCCGGATCGGCGCCTTCGACATTTTCGAGGCGGCGGAAATATGGGGCGACATGCCGGCCGCTCCACCCCGTCGCACCCTGAGCCTCCCAGGCGTCAAAGTCTCTGGCGTTGCCGCGAATATAGACAAGTCCGTTGATGGAGGAGGACCCGCCCAGGACTTTCCCGCGCGGCGTGGCCAGCCGCCGTCCGCCGATATGCGGCTCCGGCTGGCTGCGATAGCCCCAGTCGTAGCGCTTCATGTTCATGGGATACGACAATGCGGCCGGCATCTGGATGAACGGCCCGATGTCCGAGCCGCCATATTCCAGCAGGGCCACATCATGCTTGCCGGATGCCGACAGACGGTTCGCCAGAACGCAACCGGCTGAGCCAGCCCCGACGATCACATAGTCCGCCGTTCCGATTTCGGGAGAGCCAGCCATTCCTACTGGTCCAGAAGCGCTCTTGGGCTGCCGACTTCATACATGTTTATGATCCCGCCACCGCGGCTGGTCCCATCATAAAGATCGTAGCCAAGCAGGGATTGCGCGCGCTCCGGCAGTGCACGGACCTTCTCCAGCGGAATCCCGAGCCAGCTGTTCTCGACGGGCACCAGCCAGCCATGACAGTAGGAGACCGACAGCCCGCGCCGTGGCACGCCGCTGACATTCTTCCCGCCGCCATGCAGGGTCTGACCGGTAAAGATTGCTGCCGACCCCGGCGACATCACCGCCTGGGTGATCTCGTCCGGCTGGGGCTCGCGGCCGGGTTCCCATTTGTGGCTGCCCGGCACGACCACGGTTGCGCCATTCTCTGCCGTATAGTCGCTCAGCGCGATCATCACATTGATCACGAGCGGTGCCGCAGTTTGAGCCGCGCGCGGCCAGGAATCGTCATCGCGGTGAATCGGCTGGGCTGTCTCTCCGCCGCGGATCTCGATCAGCTCGGCGGCGCTCAGACGGTAGTCGGTGCAGTTCGGCTTCAGCTGCTGGTCCATGACCTCCAGGATGCGCGCATCCGTGAGTACGGGACCAAAGCTATCGGCTTTCGCGGCGATGCCATGAAGGCGCACGGTGTAGCCACCGAGGAAATCGTCATACATGTTGTTCTGAACACGCGGACGGCTTTCTGCAATGTAAGGCTCCAGCTGCTCGTTGAGCGCTTTGATCAGCGCCTCCGGGAAGAAGTTTTCAATGATGACAACGCCATCTTCTTCGAGCGCCTGATTGATCTCCGCGCCAGTTGATGAGCCTGGCAGCTGTTTCACGGTCGCACCCATTTGTTTCCCTCCCGGTCTTTTCCATTACGAGAACACACAGTCGCAAAATGCCCACAAAATGTAAATGGTCAAGCAATTACATTTGTGCTTAGCTATGTTCTCCACCGCCTTACAGTACAGTCTTCCCTTTGGCGGTATGAAAACCTGTGCGAGAGACGATGCACATCACTTTACGCCAGACAGGGGTCATGACGACACCGCCACGCCAACGCCGCCACCGGAATGAAAGCCAGAGCCATCTGGTCGATGCAACCATTTCGGCGATCTACAAGTACGGGTTCCACGAGGCCACCGCCCAGCGGATTGCCGAGGAAGCCGGACTGTCTGCCGGCAACATTCATTATCACTTCGGATCCAAGGAAGAACTGTTTGCCGCCGTCATGCGGCAGCTCATGTCGGACATCAGCGACACGCTGGTGCGCGAACTCGGCAAGGCCGACACGCCGCTGGCGCGCGCGCATGCGATCATCCATGCGAACCTGTCCGAACCGCTCTACACGCATCGCAATTGCTTCGTCTGGCTCCAGTTCTGGTCAGAGACCGCGCGGTCGGAAGAACTGGCCCGGCTTGAGCGTATCAATGCCCAGCGTTTTCACCGCAATCTTCTGGATGCCCTGAGCAAGCTGCTCGAACGGGAAGATGCGGAAAAGATCGTGCATGAGCTCGTTGCGATGGTCGACGGGCTCTGGATCCGCAAGGCGCAGGACAATGCTGCGGTCACCCCGGAAGCCGCTCAGGCAACCGTGTTCGGCTATCTTGAGCGGCGCCTCGGCGCTGCGGCGGGCAGAGGCTGAACGCGATGGGACGTGCCGAGAAAAAACTGCTGCGCAAGCAAAGCCTGATCGAGGCAACGATCATCTGTGTGAACAAATATGGTTACGCCCAGTCGACTATTCAGAGGATCGCAGCGGTCGCCGGCCTGACTGGCGGCACGATCTACCGGCATTTCGACAACAAACGTGACCTGTTCGAAGCCACGATGCGGCACCTGCTGAAACTCGTCCTGATCGAAGAGCAGCGCGCTGTTTCCGAGGCGCATACGGATACGGAGCGCCTGCAGGGCGTCATCTCTTCAAAATTTGCGCCGGCGCTTTTCAACTCTGAATTCTGCACGGTCTGGCTGCATTTCTGGGCGCACGCCCAGTCATATCCGAGCTTCTCGCGGATCGAGCGCCTCAGCGACCGCCTGCTTCGGCGCAGCCTGAACCGTTATGCGAAAAGGCTCATGCCGCCGGAGGAAGCCGAGGCATTTGTGTCGGAAATCTCGCTCATCGTGGACGGGCTCTGGATTGCTCACGCACAACGCGGCTCGGAGCTGACATCCCACATGGCCGATGAAATCGCCCAGGGCTGCCTCCAGTCCCATCTCGAAAAGTAGCGCGTTCGGGAGGCCTCAGGCCTCCCAATGCACCGGCCAGTCACCTTCCAGGCGCAGGTCTTCTCCCACCGCATCCTCGATCAGCTTGGCAACATGAAGCTCACCAACGTCGCCGCCATAGGCTTCGGCAGCGTCCGCGAAACGCTCACGCACACGCGAACCGATCGGGATCGGAACATTCCCGCGCTCGGCCAGCGCGGCGCACAGACGCAGATCCTTCAGGCAGAGATCCAGCGTGAAGGACGGATCATAGTGGCCAGCAAAGATCGACGGGGCGTCATGACGGGCAACAAAGCTGTCGCCGACGCTGTCCTTGATCGCATCCCACAGGACGTCCAGCGGAACGCCTGCCCGCTTGCCGAGCATCAGCCCCTCCCCGATCACGGCCGCATGCGTGAACCAGAGATAATTGGTCACCAGCTTCACGGCATTGCCGGTGCCGAGCCCGCCACACCGGATCACACGGCCCATCCGGGCGAGGATGGGTTCACTGACATCCAGCGCTGCCTCATCTCCGCCCGCGAACAGGGTCAATTCGCCCCGGCGCGCCCCATCGACTGCACCGGTCACCGGCGAATCAACTGTCTTCACGCCCATTCCGGCGGCCTGTTCTGCAAGTTCAATGACAAGCCCCGCATCATTTGTGGTCGTGTCGACCCAGATCGTGCCTTCGCCGAGCCCTTCGAACACGCCGTTCTCGCCGCGCATCACGCGATCGACCACATCCGGCTTTGGCAGCGACGTGATGAGAATGTCGACATCTCGGGCACAGTCTGCTGGCGTGTCGGCCCACCTGGCCCCGCCGTCGATATGCTGATCCGCGCGCGACTTATCGATGTCATGCACTTTCAGCTCAAGACCCGAGCGCAACAGCACCATGGCCATGTTGGCGCCCATGTTTCCGAGACCGATAAATCCAATACGCATGATTCCCCTTTCCTGAACGCGCGGCTGAAAAGTCCCTCAAAGCGCCGAACTGGCACCTCCTGGGATGGTTTGGCCGTACGCAATTGACAAAATGTAATTGAACGTGCAGTTATTTTTTGTACCGGTAATCGACAAGACGGATATCCGCAAGGGAAAAGGAAGCGCGACGTGAGCTACGCCATAGACTTGTTCATCGACGGCAAACGTGTGGCCGGTGATGGCGAAACGGAGTTCATCTGCCGTAATCCGGCGACGGGCGGCGAGATCGGCAGGTTCCGTGAGGCCAGCCCCGCGCAGATCGAAGCCGCGGTCGCTTCTGCCACGGAAGCCCAGAAGGTGTGGGCCGCCATGCCTGCTGAAGACCGCGGGCGCATCCTTCGCAAGGCCGCAGAGCTGCTGCGGGAACGCAATGACGAACTGGCGCGCATCGAAGTCGAGGACACGGGTAAGCCTATCGCGGAAGCCCTTGCGGTCGATATCCAGACCGGCGCTGACGCGATCGAGCATTACGCCAACCTCGCCGGCAGCATCGCCGGGGAGTATCAGGATTTCGGCTACGGTTTTTACTATCCCCGCCGCGAACCCATCGGGGTGTGCGCCGGTATCGGTGCCTGGAACTATCCCCTGCAGATTGCCTGCTGGAAGTCAGCCCCTGCCCTGGCCGCCGGCAATGCGATGATCTTCAAACCGTCGGAACTGACCCCGATCAATGCCGTGCACCTGGCGGAAATCTATATCGAAGCGGGCATGCCGCCCGGCGTGTTCAATGTGCTGCAGGGCGAACGCAATCCCGGCGCCGCCCTGGCCGCCCACCCGGCTATTGAAAAGGTCTCGCTGACCGGCAGCGCCCCTACCGGCCGCAAGGTTATGGAAGCCGCCTCCCCGCGCCTGAAGGAAGTGTCGCTGGAACTCGGCGGCAAATCCCCCCTCATCATTTTCGGGGACGCCGACCCGGAACATGCCGCCCGGCTCGCCATGTATGCAAACTTCCTGACCCAGGGCGAAATCTGCGCCAATGGCACACGGGTGTTCATTCATTCCAGCATCTATGATGCCGTGCTGGATGAAATCGTGAAGCGTACGAAACTGTTGAGAGTCGGCTCGCCGGCAGATCCCGAAACCCAGATCGGGTCACTCATCTCCATGGACCATCTCGGTGTGGTGAGCGGCTTTGTTGATCGCGCCCGCGACGCCGGCGCAAAAATCGTTTGTGGCGGTCACAGAGCGGACGTGCCCGGGCATGAGAATGGTGCCTTCTACGCCCCCACCGTCATCGCCGATTGCACGGATGACATGGAACATGTCCGTGAAGAGATATTTGGCCCGGTCATGAGTGTCCTCAAATTCGAAACCGAAGACGAGGTCGTCGCCCGCGCCAATCAGTCTGACTATGGTCTCGCCGGCGGCGTAGTCACGAAAGACCTGACACGTGCGCACCGCGTCGCCGCCAATGTTCAGACGGGCATGTTCTGGATCAACACTTACCAGGCTCAGCCGACGCAGATCCCCTTCGGCGGCTACAAGCAATCCGGCATCGGCCGCGAGAACGGCTGGGATGTCCTCGACGAATACACACTGAAGAAAAGTGTCTTCGTGCAAATGAAGCCCGAAGAGCTTCCATTTTAATACCGTCAATCGCCGATGTGGTCGTGAGGCGGATAAGGGAGAGAAGAATGAAAAAATTTGACCGGCTGCCCTTCGTGATGGGGCTTGCATCGACGATTGCCTTGTCGGCAGCAGCGCCTGCCGTTGCACAGGAAACGGAGCAGGCAGACACAAGGAGCCGCGTTCTACAGACTGTCGAAGTCACGGCAGAGCGGCGGGAGGCATCCCAGCAGGATGTGCCGGTCACCGTCACATCCGTAGATGCACGCATGCTGACCGAAGGGGATTACCGCACCAGCGAAGACCTCGCCCAGCAGGTTCCCGGCCTGCAGATCAAATCTTCTTTCTCCGCCTCCAATCCCACGATCTTCATCCGCGGTGTCGGCATCAATGACTTCAATCCCGCCAACAGCGGCGCGATTGGCGTCATGATTGACGACATGTTCTACAATTCGACCACGGGGCAGCTTTTTCAACTGTTCGATCTGAACCGTATCGAAGTTCTCAAAGGTCCGCAGGGAACGCTCTATGGCCGCAACACGACGGGCGGCGTGCTGAGCGTTCACACGAAAAGGCCGGCTTTCGAACAGGGCGGCTACGTCAACGCAACGGTCGGCCGGTTCAATCAGCTGGATTTCGAAGGCGCCGTAAACCTCCCTGTGAGCGACAAGCTGGCGTTCCGCATCTCCGGCGTTTCCAATACGCGTGACGGAACGCGAGATATTTCGTTCCCTGATGGCACCAGCACAAAAAAGAACGACGTCAACTTTCAGGCCGGCCGCCTTCAAATGCTGCTGGAGCCGACCTCCAATCTCAGCATTCTCGGGAAACTGGAGTACGGCAAAAGCAGTGCCACATCGCGCTCCTATGAAAGCCAGGGTCTCATCAACTTCGCGACTGGCGAATATGGCCTGACCGACTATGACGGCGTATGCGGTGGCCGTGGCGCGGCGATCTGCGCCGATGCCTTCGGCTATACCGACGATGCGGCCCCCTATTCCGGCGCGGAAAACCTGAAGCACACGCCCGAAGACGTCGAAGCGTTTACGGCAAACCTTCAAGTGGAGTGGGACCTCGGCAACTGGGCGCTCACTTCTGTCACGGGCTACCTCGACACCGACCGTGAAGCGATCCTGGAAGTCGATGCATCGCCGAACCGCCTGGTCGAAGAATATATCAAAGACGGGTCAGAACAGTTCAGCCAGGAATTCCGCCTGGCCTCCGAATGGGACGGGCCGATGAGCCTGATCCTTGGCGCATTCTACCTGCAGGACGAACTGAACGGACAGGATTCCTTCGAACTCCTCGCTGACGCCAATCCGACACCGGCTGATCCCTACTTCGATGCCGTGAATTTCATTCTCCGGACGGATCGCTTCTACACACAGAAGACAGATACAGTCGCCGTGTTTGCCCAGTCGGACTATGAGCTGACCGATCGCCTGACGGCAACGCTGGGCGCCCGCTTCACCTGGGAAGAACGTACGCTGGATCACGTTGCGTATGCCGGCCCTGTGAACGCAGTGCCTCTGGATGGCGAGAACCCGGTCTATGCGACACTGCTGGACGCAACAGCTTTCGGAACCGACAAGATCAACTTCGAGGAGCCGACTTTCCGCGCGGCCCTTTCCTATGACGCCACCGATGCAGTGATGCTGTACGGATCCGTTTCCCGCGGGTTCAAGAGCGGCGGATTCAATACAGGCGCCACATCGGATCCGATCGAAGCCTCTGTCGTCAAACCCGAAAAACTGATGGCGTACGAGGCAGGCATCAAGTCCGAATGGTTCGACAGAACCCTGCGCGCCAACGCAGCGGCCTTCTTCTATGACTATTCCGATCTCCAGGTCTTCGGTCTCGCGCCGGGTGCCGTGCCGACGCAAACCTTGTTCAATGCCAAGGAAGCCGAAATCAAAGGCTTCGAATTTGACGTGACCAGCGTTCCGCTCACCGGCCTTCAGCTGGACCTCGCAGCAACCTATCTGGATGCCGAGTATACAGACTTCGTCACCCCGATCGGGCAGGACTTCTCCGGCAATACGATGGTTGCCGCCCCGGAATGGAGCCTTGTGGCCCGTGGACGCTACGAGACCGGACCAATCTGGGGAGACCTCGGCCTCGTTGCCAGCGCGGATGCGTCTTATACGGGCGATCAGTATTTCGATACGCAGAACACCGCTCGTATCGGACAAGACGCCTATTGGATCGCCAATGCCCGTCTGGCCCTGCAACCGGATGACGCGCGTTGGGAGCTTGCAGCGTTCGTCAAGAACCTGTCGGATGAAGAATATGTCGTCGATGCGTTCGATGTCGCCGACTTCGGTTTCGACGAACTGGTGTATGGTGACCCGCGCACATATGGCGTGAGCCTGACTTATCGCTTTGGCAATGAGAGATAGCCACGTCACACACCAAACGGTGAGGTAACATAAGCGAGCATGAAGGGGACTGCGCAGCGAGAGCGGCGCGGTCCCCTTTCCATTTTCTCAATGGAAACTGCCAGCCCCCTGAACTTATTTCCCACCGAATTCGTTCTGGGCCGCCCTTGTGCCGCTCGGTGTCGTACCGAAATTTTGTCTGTACACACGGGAAAAATATGGCGCGCTGTTGAAACCCCAGTTGAAGGCAATCTCAGTGATCGTCATGTGATTGAGCGCGGGATCTTTCAAAGATGACTGGCAAGCGAGCAAGCGTCGCTGCAAAACCCACTCAGACAAAGTGTAGTCTGACGCTTCGAACAGCTTGTGCAGATACCTGGGACTGATCCGGAAAACACTAGCGATCGTCGCAGGCGAAAGATTTGGATCGCGAAGATTGTTGATGATGTAATCCTGAACACGGCGAAGCATCGTCTTGTGAATTGACGACTTGTAATCCCCCGCCTTGTCCGGGCGGATGGCTGCGCTTACAAGATCCAGTGTGGCAGCTTCGGTACTGGCATGGTCAATGTCGTCGGACGTGGAGAGGACCACGCTGAGTGCCTGAAGATGCGAGGCGAGAAGAAGTCCGAGTCCGGATCGGCCGTTGATACGCTGGGCGCAGACATCTTCGATATTGGAAGAATAGAGCTTCAGCTTTTTATGAGGAACAAGGACCGAGATCTGCCGCACACTGCCCGTAGAACTGAACTGCGCCGGGCGCGAAGCATCCCAGACCGAAATGTCTCCAGGCTGAAGGTCGATCTCCTGGCCATCCTGAATTAACCGCTGCCCCCCGGCCAGCATGAGGATGACGCCAAAAAACACGTCATTGGCGCGCTGGATCTGGCTGTTTGTGCGCTGTCCGGACAAGCCGAACCCGACCTGGACATCGGTAAAATCCGTGTCGCCCATGCGTGCATGCCGGAATTCGGCATCGCATCCTGGCACATCCGGACGTTTCAGTTCCCAGTTCGAGTGAACCGCGCACAGGCGTTCACAGAAATCGCTGAAGCTCGCATTTTCCAATAGAATACGGCGCGCCTGCGGAGAGACGCTGTCTTGCAGCTCTGCCATGAGTTCCTCCCGATATCCCTTTTCTTATTAGATTCACAGTAATGCCAATTCGTCTGGACGCAAAACACCTCGCCACTCTGTGCGCCTGATGGAAAGACAAACGGCCCCCTCAGGCAAGCAGTCCGCGAAATTCCCGTGGCAAATGAGGATGATAAGAAAAAAAATCGGGGAAACAGCGCCTTGGCCGACTATCTGATGCAGGATGTAGAACTGCGTGTGCCGGAAATTCTCCGATACGCGGCCCGTCGGCACGGCGGCCTCAACCTGTTCTCACTGGATGAGGATGGCACTGCCCGTTATCAATCCTATGCAGAGACACAGGCGCGTGTTCAAAAACTGACCGGGGCGCTGGAAGCGCTGGATCTGCCGCCACAAAGCCGGATCGCCTCTCTCGCGCTGAATACACGGCGGCATCTGGAACTCTATTACGGCGTAACAGCCGCCGGGCACATTCTCCACACGATCAATCCAAGATTTACAACGGAACAGATCCTGTTCTCCGTCAGGCAGGCTGAGACAGACCTTCTGTTCTTTGATCCTGCCTTCGCCGCTCAGGCCGAAGCAATCGCTGCGGACCGTCCGCAGATGCGTGCTTGCATCGTTCTGGGAGAGCCAGAAAAGACGCCGGCACAGAGCTCGCCAACACTGTCGGACTATGAAAGCTTCTTTGCTGACGGGACACCCAGCGATGGACCGGCCGGCCTGTCAGAGCGCGACGGCGCATTTCTCTGCTACACGTCAGGCACAACCGGCGATCCCAAGGGCGTGCTCTATTCCCACCGCTCCTGCCTGATCCACGCGCTGGCAGCCAGCGCTCCCGGAAACTTCAACATCGCGCCAACCGACGTCATCCTGCCTTGCGCGTCCATGTATCACGCCACAGCCTGGGCCCTGCCCATGACAGCGCCAATGAATGGTGCCCGGCTCGTCCTGCCTGGGGCGAGGCTGGATGGCGCCTCTCTGCTCGATCTCTGCGAGGCCGAAGGTGTCACGCTTGCCTGGGGCGTGCCGACGATCTGGAAAACCGTACTTGATGCCGCTGCGGATCAGGGGCGGCGCCTGCCGAAGCTGAAGCGGATCTTCATGGGAGGCTCCGCCGTACCGCCTGACCTGAAACGCGCTTTTGCAGAAGCGCTTGACGTGGAAGTCGTTCAGGTCTGGGGCATGACGGAAACGAGCCCCATGGGGGTAATCTCGACTCTGACCAGTACGGCAGCCGCATTGCCAGATGAAGACCGCGCAAGTCTTCTTTCACAAAAGCAGGGGCGCATCCCTTTCGGCGTAGACCTGAAACTGCTGGACGAGGCTGACAACGAACTGCCGCAGGATGGACAGGCCAGCGGCCGGCTGATGATCCGCGGGCCCTGGGTCGTGAACCAGTATTTCGGACATGAGAAACCGGTGACCACTGAGGATGGCTGGTTCGACACCGGGGATGTCGCGACAATCGATCCGCTTGGCTACATGCAGATCACGGATCGCACGAAGGACATCATCAAATCTGGCGGAGAATGGATCAGTTCGATCACACTGGAAAATACTGCGATTGAACACCCCAACGTGGATATGGCCGCAGCGATCAGTCTTGCGCACCCGAAATGGGATGAACGTCCGTTGCTCGTTTATACAATCCGGCCCGGCACCCCCGTCTCCGAAGACGAGGTTCTGGAATTCCTGAAATCGCAACTGCCGCGTTGGTGGGTGCCGGAAGCCGCTGTCGCGGTGGATGGCTTGCCGCTCACGGCGACTGGAAAGGTCGACAAGAAGAATCTCCGCGCCGCCTACGCAAATTTCTATCAAAACACTCAAAAACAAAACTGAGAGTCTGGGAGGATTCCGTGAAAAAGATACTGACTGCATCTGCCGCGATTGCCGCTCTGGTCATTGCCGCGCCGTACTCGGCCGCCATCGCGCAGGACGCATCCGATCAAGCCAAAGATGAGACGACCGCTCGCCGCCTCCCATCCGTCAGCGTCACAGCGCGCAAGACGTCTGAAAATATTCAGGATGTACCGCTGTCCGTTTCGGCTTTCGATGCCGAGGCAATTGCCGATTTTGGTTTCACGGATTCTCTCGCGATCGACGACCAAGTTCCCAATCTGGAAATCAAGACATTTGGCGGAAACCCGAACATCTTCATCCGGGGCGTCGGTAACAACGATTTCAATGCGACGACTGTGTCCCCCGTAAGCATCTATTCCGACGATGTCCTCCAGGGGCTGACCGGTGGACAGATGATGCAGATGTTCGACCTGGAGCGCGTGGAAGTGCTGCGCGGGCCTCAGGGCACCCTGTTCGGGCGCAACACGACCGGCGGTGCGATCAATTTCTACTCCCGCAAGCCAGGCGACACCCAGGAGGGTTACGTCCGCATGGGGATTGGCAGTTACAATCGTACCGAACTTGAAGCGGCAGGCACCGTGATCGCGATCGATGGCAAGCTCGGCACACGTTTCGCCGGCAGGATGGTATCGGACGATGGCGACCGGCGAAATCTGTACAATGGTGAACGGGCGAATGCGACCGACCTTGCCTCACTGCGCGCGATTACGCGCTACACGCCCAACGATGATGTCGAAGTCCTGTGGAATATCCACTATGGGAAAGACCGCTCAGACTATCAGCAAGGCAAACCGGTCGGCACCATCAATGGCGGCAATGTTCTCGGCTATGTCGATCCGGCGCCGGACGATGCCAAATTCATCAATGTCAACCGGACGGATAACCGTCACCACGCGGACACATGGGGCACAAATCTCGCCATCACCTGGGATTTTGGCGATTACACACTGAAATCGGTGACCGGCTATGAGGATGTCGAAACCGACTATCTCGGTGACATCGACCAGAGCCCGCTGAGCCTGGATGAGCTGCGTTTCCAGCAGGACGGCGACCAGATCAGCCAAGAGTTCAATCTGTCCTATGATGGCGGCGGCGACCTGACCTGGATCTCAGGTCTGTATTATCTCAAAGAAGACTTCCACTACCGGACTTCGGGTCCTCTGTTCGGCGACGTGCCGAGCGCCACACTGCCTCTGGACGCCGAGTCCCAGCGCGACACCAAGACCTACGCGGTCTTTGGCGAGGCGACCTATCAGCTTACCGACGCCTTGTCTCTCACGGGTGGTCTCCGGTACACGTCAGAAGAAAAGGACGCGACACTCGACAGCCTGCTGACATATGGTGCTTTCGGGACACAGCCGGCCGGCCTGACGGTCCCGATCATTCCCGAAACAAGCCGGTCCGACGAATGGGATGCCTGGTCCGGCCGCGTCCTGGCCAAATATGAATTCGGCGCCGACAGCATGGTCTATGCGAGCGTATCGCGTGGCTTCCGCTCGGGCGGCTACAATCTGGGGGCATTCTTCGACCCGAACGAGCTTACAAAGGTCGACCCTGAATATCTGACCTCCTATGAACTCGGCCTGAAGACAACGATACTGGATGATCGCCTGCGCGCGAACATGGCGGTGTTCAAATACGACTATACCGACTTGCAGGTGTTTACCTTCACGCAAGGGTCCAGCACGGCCAATCCGATTGTTATTGCACTTGAAAATGCTGCAGATGCCGAGGTTTCCGGCTTCGAAGGCGAGTTCACGGCCGTGCCGGTCGATGGCATGAACCTCTCGCTCGGCATCGGGTATCTGGACGCAAACTACCAGAACTACATTTCGTTGATCGCCGGCGATCTCAGCGGGAACCGCCTGCCGGGCGCACCGGAATGGAACATCAATTTCGCTGGCCAGCAGGACTTCACGATTGCAAACCGTTGGGTCATGACCCCGCGCCTTGAGTACGTTTTCGTGGATCAGCGTTATTTCGACTCGAACGAACTCGAAGCCATCAGCTCAGGCGGTTCACATGAACTGGTCAATGCGCGCCTTTCCTTCGCGCCACAGGACGGCGGATGGGAAGTTGCGCTCTGGGCCAAGAATATCGGCGACGAGCAATACGTCGTCGATGCAGCCGACCTGACGGCGACCTTCGGATTTATCCCGACTTACTACGGCCCTCGCGAGAGCTGGGGCATTGAAGCCCGCATCGAATTCTAACGACCAAACCAGGAGACCCTGTCATGCGCGAAGAAGAAGAACTACTCCACAGCCCTAAGGACCTGCCCTGGCACAGCCTGGGAAACGGGGCCCATTACCGCCTCTTGCGCGTCAGCCCGGAGACCGGACAATTTTCCATCATCCTGAAGCTTGATGCGGGGGGAATGTTTGCTGGTCACTATCATCTCGGCGCCGGTGAATTCCTGATGCTGAAGGGCGAGCTGAAGTACAAGGACAGTATCGCGAAAGCCGGCGACTGGGGCTATGAACCCCTGGGGGCCGTTCATGCCGACACCAATGTCGATGTCGAGACGGAACTGCTCTTCATCGGCTACGGTCCGATCGCCTTCACTGATGAGAATGGCAACATTGCCCAGATCCTGGATGCCCGGCTCCTGAGCGATGTCGCGGAAGGCAACATGGAGCCTGTTTCCTTTACAGTCGACGCCTGATCCCGCGTTCGTTTCCTCCCAGAACTTTACGGGATACCGGTCCCTCTGAAAGGCCGGTATCCCGCTTTTCCAATATCGGAGCACCTGAATGACAGACCTGACCGGAAAGACCGCAATCATCACTGGCGCAGCCAGCGGCATCGGCGCCGCTGCGACTCGCCTTTTCACCGGCGCGGGTGCCCGTGTGCTCGGCCTCGACATGAACGGTGAAGGCCTGGCGCGTCTCACTGATGAACTGGGTGCCAGCTTCATCCCCGAGACCGGCGATGTAACGGAGCGGACAACGCTGGAACGCCTTGCCAAAAAGGCAACGCAGGAATTCGGTGGTCTGGACATCGCGCTCCTGAATGCCGGAATCGACGGGCCGATGGGGAATATCCTCGATATCGACCCGGCCGACTTCAACAAAGTCCTTCACATCAATGTCCGCGCCGTGTTCGAAGGGCTTCAGGTTTTCGGTGCAGCGATGAAAGACCATGGCGGGAGTGTGGTGATCACATCATCCGTAAATGGATTGCGCGCATTCGGAAATACCAGTCCCTACACGACGAGCAAGATGGCTGCGATGGGGCTGGCACGAGCGGCCGCCAATGATCTCGCGCAGTTCGGGATTCGTGTGAACACGGTACATCCCGGACTCATCGATACGCCGATGCTGCAACGCGCCGAAGAAGGACTGGCCCCAGGGCATCAGGCAGAATTACGCGAGACGCTCTCTCAGACCGTCGCGATGAAACGCGTGGGGCAACCCCAGGAGATCGCCAGGGCCATGCTGTTCCTGGCAAGTGATGAGGCGAGCTATATTACCGGCGAATCTCTGGTCGTGGATGGCGGTTTCACACGTTTGCTGAACATGTAGGATCAGCGGCGGCCATCATTGCGCGGGCCCAATCATTGGCAAGTGCCGCCGGATCCTCACCCGCCCGGCCAGTCGCTTCTGCCAGTGTGATGCAGGCAGAGGCCGGGTAAGACCTGTGCGCACCCAGATGGCTCTCAAACACTTCCACCGCGCGGAGTGATGGTACCAGCGGCCCGCTGAGCCACAGGCAGGCATGTGCGAGGATTGTGTCCATCCCCGCCCGGCTCCGCCGGCGCATGGCCGTGCCTGCAAGTTTGCGGTCTCCTGCGAGGAGATTGAACCGGCCGTCACAAGGGGCATCAGGCGCAGTGCCGGTACGCACATCCACCACGCCAAGATTTTCCGCAGCATCAGCAAGAGATTCCGTGAAGCTGCGATAATGCGCGTCAATTCCGCTTGTGCCGCAGGGTTCGCAGATCAGCCGGGTGATGCACAGGACATGACGCCCGTGAAAGACACATGAGCCGCCGGACGCACGGAACAGCACACGCCAGCCAAGGTCATCCGCCGCAGCGATTGCCGCGCCAATCCCGGCACGACGCCAATAGGATCGGGGCACGACAAGGCATTGAGACTGCTGCCAGACGTGCAACTGCACCTGCGGCACCCCCTCGTTCGCTACGGCCTCAAATTGCGCCGCTTCGAAATCCAGTCCGTCCGGCGCCTCATGATACCGGACATGATGGTGCTCAAGGGTTTGCAAGGAACTGCTCAAGATGCCGGCAAAGCAGGTCCAGGAACTGGCCGGCAGGCTCACCATCCACAATCCGGTGATCGGCCGTCAGGGAAAGCGGCAGCATGCGGGCCGGCGCAGGATGGCCAGCCTCATCGAAGACAGCGGTCTCCGCCAGACGTCCGACGCCAAGCAGCGCGATCTGGCCGGAATTCAGGATCGGCGTGAAATACCTCACACGCGTATGGCCCAGATTGGACAAGGTGAAGCTGCCCCCCTTCATTTCGGACACGGCAAGCTTGCCAGCCTGCGCCCGCCCGATCAGGTCGCGCCGTTCGGACGCGATGTCTCCAAGCTGCATGGAGCCTACATCCCGGAGGACCGGCGTCATCAGCCCCATCGGGGTCGAGATCGCCAGCGACAGGTCGATGGCGGAATGCCGGGTGATCGAGACGTCATCGGCGACGCCATTAAAATCCGGCAACGCCTCAAGCGTCCGGGCGATGGCGTAGATGAGGCAATCTTCGAGGCTGATGGCATGTCCTGCCGCCTTCCATGTACTGCGGCGGGCCATCAGTTCCGTGACGTCTGCGTCTGCATGATAAGACAGCTGCGCGGTTGATTGCAGCGAGGCCAACATACGCTCGGCAATCACTTTCCGTACACCGCCAAGACGCTGTGGCAGACCCGGCTCAGCAGGCGGCATATCAGCTACTCACCGAGGCGATCACAGCGCCTTTCTTTACGGGCGTTTCTGCCAGTACCTCAATTTTCAAAACGCCGGACGCAGGCGCGAGGATCTCTGTCGACACCTTTTCGTTCATGACCTCGCAGACAACATCACCAAGCGCGACCTTGTCGCCATCATCGAAATACCAGGTGGAAATGGCGCCTTCGCTGTCATCGTCCCAGCAATCTTCGGGAATACGTATCTCAGACATTTGCGCCCTCCTTCAGAAGCTTGCGGGCCATAGTGACGATCTTATCCGCATTGGGCAGCACGAAATGCTCCATTTCGGGTGCGAACGGCACCGGGATGTCCGGATAGGAGATGCGCTTCGGCGGCACTTTCAGGCGAAGGTCATCCTGCTCCGCGACAGTGGCCAGGATCTCTGCGCCGACGCCATAGGAATGATAATCGTCATCCACACTGATGAGCGCCCCGGTCCTGGCAACAGATGCCAGGATGGTTTCCCGATCCAGCGGCGCGATGCTGCGCAGGTCGATGACTTCCGCCTCAATACCCTCTCCTTCCAGCTCGGCTGCGGCATCGAGCGCCAGGTGCACGGTATGGCCAAGGCCGACCAGTGTGATGTCCCGGCCTTCACGGACGATGTGTGCGCGGTCAAGTGCGATCGTGTAGCGCTCTTCCGGCACGTGTGTGATCGAACGGGGAACAGTCCCCAGCCAGCCCATGCCCTGCAGCGCCTTGTGGAACATGAAGACCACCGGATTCGGATCGGAAATCGCAGCCGCCATCATACCTTTTGCGTCATGAGCATTGGATGGAATAACGACCTTGAGGCCCGGCAGGTGGCCGAAAGTCGCAAACAGTGTCTGCGAATGCTGGCCGGCGTCTCCATAGCCCCCACCAACAGACGTCATCAGCACCATCGGACATGTGACGTTGCCGCCCGAAAAATAGCTTTGCTTGGCGGCCAGATTGTAAATCGCATCCATGCACACGCCAAAGAAATCAACGAACATCAGTTCGACGACGGGTTTCATGCCTGCCGCAGCCATTCCGACCGCCGTACCGATGAATGCAGTCTCCGAGATCGGCGTGTCGCGCACACGATCAGGGCCAAATTCATCCAGCAGGCCCTGCGTGTTGCCGAACACACCGCCCAGTTTGGCAATATCCTCGCCCATGACCAGCACATCTGCACTGGCTCGCATTTCCAGGGCGATGGCTTCAGACATGGCTTTCGCGATCGTCAGTTTACGTTTCTTTTCCATCGCTGTGGCTCCTCACGCAAAGACAGTTGTGAAGGCATCTTCCGGCGCGGGCGCAGGAGACTGCCGAGCGTGCTCGAAAGCGGCGGCGACACGTTGCCTGGCCGCCTCTTCAATCGCGTCGAGGTCTGCAGGTGATGTGCCCTGATTTTCAAGGCGGGCGCGATAGATCTTGATCGGATCGCGCGCCTGAAGGGCTTCCTTCTCGCCTTCAGGGCGATAGCCTTCGGCATCCCCCATAAAGTGCCCTTCCAGCCGGATCGTTTCGATCTCTATCAGGCTCGGCCCACCGCCGGCACGTGCACGCGCAATCGCATCGCCCGCAGTTTCGAACACAAGATCCGGATCGTTTCCTGGTACGAACGTGCCCGGCATGCCGTAAGCAGCGGCCCGCTCGGCATTTCGTTCGATGGCAGTCGCGGCACCCTTGGCGACCGAGATACCGTAAGCGTTATCCTCAATCACAAAGACGACGGGGGCGTTCCAGACCGCCGCGAGATTCAGTGTTTCGTGGAAGGCCCCCTGATTGGCCGCGCCTTCTCCGATGAAAGCAACAGCGACGTCCGGGCGGCCTCGCAGCTTCGCCACCATTGCAGCCCCAACGGCGGGGCCCATGCCCTCTGCGATGATGCCCGAACAGCAGAAATTCACTGCCTTGTCGAAAAGGTGCATGTGTCCGCCACGTCCACCGGACAGCCCGTTGGCGCGTCCAAAGATTTCGCTCGCCATGGCATTGATGTTCACGCCCTTGGCAATCGCGACATGATGCGGCCTGTGCGTTGCCGTTACACTGTCTTGCGGCGTCAGATGCGCGCACACGCCAACAGCGCAAGGCTCCTGACCGTCCGACAGGTGCATTTCACCTGGTAGCGGCCCCTTGGCCATGTTGAAGACAGGCTGTTTTCCTTCGAAATAGGCTGGCTTGATGAGATCTTCGAAATGACGGCTCTCGACCATCTTTTCGTACATCCAGAGTTTCTGTTCCTGTAACGGCTTCAATGCGTCCTCCACGCAGAATGGTCTCAGGAGCATTACGTACCGCGCGCGAACTTGCTGTTCCGAGAGGGAACTGACGTTGAACCAAAGTTAGGTTTACCCGGATCGGGCTCTCAATCTCGTTCGCAGCGGATTTTGGAATCGCATTGTAGATCAAAAGAATCGGACCGCTCCCGGCACAGCCGTCACCGTCCGAATCGATTGGCTACGTCATGGGAGGACAGAGCCGCGCTGCAGAGGTGATCTCCACTTCTCCGGGTTTGCGGGCGTCTCCGGCGAGGCCTGAAATGCTTGGCTCTGCTGGTCCGGCCTTGGTGTTAAAATCCAGCGGCGATGAAATTACGAAAATCAAATTGGCCCGGGTTTAAGGCGCAAGGACAACAATTGACTTCACTCACTTTTGAGTGAATATCTTGCGACCACATCCGCAACCTTTTGACTCGCCTATCTCACCGCCTGCGCTCGTTCTGAATAACCGGGGCTCTCTTCCCCCAGTCGAAGCAAGCCCCCTTCTCGCACGGGAGACACCCTGCACGTTCGCACTATTCAGCCGCAGCAAGCGGCGCACAAAAAATTCCAAATGGGAGGAAAAAGTGACGGCCGAAAACATTCAGTCCGCACAGACGGGCGCGCCCGCACCGCAACCAGCGACGGATCAGCCACGGACCGCCTATTCAAGTGGGCCCTACCGGATTTACGTCCTTTTGATCCTGACGACCGTCTACGTCCTCAACTTCGTGGACCGGCAGCTGCTGGTGATCCTGCAGGAGCCGATCAAGGCCGAACTGAACCTGTCCGACACCCAGCTCGGCCTGCTGACCGGATTTGCCTTCGCACTCTTCTACGTGATTTGCGGCATTCCGATTGCGCGGTGGGCTGATCAGGGCGTTCGCCGCAACATCATTGCGCTTGCCCTGACCGTCTGGAGTGCAATGACTGCAATATGTGGTCTCGCCGGCAATTACACCCACCTCCTGCTGGCCCGCATTGGGGTCGGCGTCGGCGAGGCAGGCGGCAGCCCGCCAGCCCACTCCATGATCTCCGACATTTTCAAGCCAAAGAACCGCGCCCTTGCGCTGTCGGTCTATTCCATCGGCATCTATATCGGGATCCTGATCGGCTTTGCGCTGGGCAGCCGGATTGCAGAAACGTTCGGCTGGCGCCTCGCTTTCTTCGTGGTTGGCTTGCCCGGCGTGGTGATTGCGTTGATCGTACGCCTGACGGTCCGCGAACCCATTCGGGGCTGGTCAGAGGGGGCTGAGAAAAAGGCCATCACGGCTCCACCGGCTCTCGATGTGGCCCGCCTCCTGTGGACCCGGGTTTCTTTCCGGCATATCGCCATTGCCGCCAGTCTTCAGGCCTTTCTCATCTATGGCATCGGCAACTGGTTCCCCTCCTATTTCCTGCGCAATTTCGAGCTCAGCCTCAGCACGGTCGGCACCTGGATGGCGCTGACAAACGGCATCGGCGGTGCACTTGGATCCTTCTTTGGCGGCTGGATGGCCGACAAGTTCGGGGCGCGTGACGCCCGCTGGTATCTCTGGACACCGGGCATCCTCACCTTCCTGATCGTCCCCGTGCTGCTCGTCGCGCTGACATCGGACTCGGTTCTTGTCGCACTGATCCTGACAGCCCCGTTCCACTTCCTGACAGCCGCATATCTAGGCTCGGTCATCGCTGTCTCGCACAGCCTCGTGAATGCCCGGATGCGGGCCCTGACCTCGGCCATCCTTTTCTTTATCCTGAACCTGATTGGCCTTGGCCTCGGACCGCTGATCGTCGGTTCGCTCAGCGATATTTTCACGACCTCAGGCTTCAATTCCCCGCTCGCAATGGCCATGCTGATCTGCGGCGTGATCGGGGCGCTCTGGGCTTGCCTGCACTATGCGCTCGCCGCAAAAAATATCCGGGCAGACATTGAGAGGCTGGAACTGTGAGGAAGAAACCAGACACCCGCATGCTATTTCGCAGATCACTTTTGCTCGGCTCCGCCGTACTGGTGACATCGGCCTGCCAGTCAGCGACCAATCCTCCTCCGGCGGACATGCCGCCTGCGATCCAGACAGTCGCCGACACGCCCAGCGACGCGCAGGCACCTGATGGCCAGTATATTTCGTGGCAGGAACATACGGTCGACGATGAGCAGGTAAATGGCGGGCTGCCGATCCGTGGCGGCGATGGCCTCGCCATGGCGGACCTCGACGGCGACGGGTACCTCGACATCGTGTCGGTGCACGAAGATTCGAACCATTTACGTATCGCCTTCGGGACCGCCGATCCGGACATCTGGGTGAACATCACGGTCGCGGAAGGCGCAGAAGTCGGCGCCATCGAAGATATTGCCATCGGAGACATCGACGGCGATGGCTGGCCCGATCTCGTCGCGGCCTGCGAAGAGGCTCACCTGCTCTACATCCAGAATCCCGGCAAGGATTTCCGCACCGCGAAGTGGGCGCGCATCATTCCAGAGATCACGGAGGGACGCGGATCGTGGCTGCGTGTCTTCATCACGGATATGGATGGAGACGGACGGCAGGATGTGCTTGCCGCAAATAAAGGCACAGCCGACATCCTCGACCCAGGCCATCCCGGTGCGGCGCATCCGACGTCCCTGTTCCGTCTCCATGGCGACCCGCTGCAACAAGACAGCTGGCAGGAACAGGCCCTGTCATGGGAAGTCGTGCCCAACACAGCCATGCCAGTCGATATCGACAATGATGGCGACCCGGACGTGCTGGTTGCCGCGCGCCAGATGATGGAAATGGCGATCCTCGAAAACACCGGCACACTGCCGGACGGCAGCCTCGCAGTTGCGGCGCACCCAATCGCGATCACGGCAGGCTTTCCCGTTCCGCCCGGATGGACCGGCGTATCCAATGCCTTTCAGTCCGTCTTCGCTGACCTTGACGCCGATGGGCGCAAGGACCTGATCGTGTCCGTTCACGAAACATCGCCCGAGCAATCCGGAAATCCGATGATCAGCGGGCTGGGCTGGCTTAAGCAGCCGGAGAGCCTGGACCTGCCTTGGACCTTCTACCGGATCGGAAACACCCTCCCGGATCTCATTGCGGGCATTGCAATGGCTGATATCGATGGGGACGGCGACATCGATGCAATCACCGGCGGATATTCCGGTCTCAACATCCTGGCCGGCGCCTATTCAGGGGCCTCCCGCGCCGAGGATAGTCCCGGCGTGACGGCCAGTTCCACCGTGGGACGCATCGCCTGGTTCGAGAACCCGGGCGATGCACGTAAGGACTGGAAAAGACACGATATTTCCCGGCGCGTGCGGGGGATGTATGACGGCTTCATCCCGCGGGACATGGACGGTGACGGTGACGTCGACCTCGTTTCGACGCGCGGGAACAGCGGCATCTATGACGGCGTGTTCTGGCTGGAGCAGCTGCGCACGCCAGCGCCGCAGAAGGCCTTTACCCCCGCCCGCAGCGAGGACAGCCGGGCCCTGCCCTTACCGCCTGAGAACTGGCGTGATCATTACGATACCGGGATCACCTTCACCGCGCCGAACAAGACCGAACACGAGTAGGCACTCTTACTCTGCCTCGTTCCCTGCGGCATCACTCAGGGGACGGGCGCCCAGGCCGATATTGAGGAACCAGGGCTCGCTTGCAGCCTTGCGCTCCGCGACCAGTTGCTCGTGCAGTTCGAACATTCCGGGGATGGGATCGGTGCGACTTGCGAGGGTCTGGCCGATATCAAGGTATGACTGATCCTGACCATAGGATGACCATACCGGACCATAGACACTCTCCGGCTGGCCTGTTGCAGCGAAGGAAGTCCAGTAATCCAGCAGCGCTTTGGAGATGGCCTGATCCTGATCGCCATCCGGAACGGGCCAGTTCGGAGGCAGGCTTTCCGAATCCAGATTGCCGAACACGAACGGTAACTCACTCGCATGGAAGGCACAGAGATCCTTGGCCTTTGCGGCAGGGTAGCAATAGTCGAAGACGTACATGAAGGCCGGTTGCCCTGCCGCGGCTTCCTTGCGGACGATCCGCTCAGCAGCCCAGCCATAGATCGCGTCGCGCAACGTGGCGAGGATCGATCCCTGCACATCATCGGATGGATAGACGTCAAGGAACGCCTCCGCCGTGTCGCCATATCGCGTGGCGATCTCCGCTTCGTAGGCCTCAGGAGAGTCCGGCGGGCGCGGCGCGAAGGCGCGCTGGGCGCGGACTTCGCCGCTGTTGAAACCGGCAAGGACGGGCACCTTCGCGAAACGGCCCGTGTCGAAGGCGTCAATGATCTGCGACGGCAGCACCTTGCCGTCGACCGTGCCCTGCGGGGTAAACTTCGCCTGGTTCGTCAACTCCTGAGCGTCCATGGCGCGGGCGGCCTCCAGCGTTTCGAGGCCGAGGTTTGCGAACACCTCCGCCCCGATGTCTTCCGCCGATGGCAGGCCATAGGCCGCCGTTTTCAGCTCAGGGAAATTCCGGGCATTGGGGCTCTCGATGATTGCCTTGTGGAACAGGCCTTCGGCGTCCGGACTGGTCAGGAGGTAGGAGACGCTGAGTGCGCCTGCCGACTCCCCCATGATGGTCACGTTGGACGGATCGCCGCCGAAGGCTTCAATATTGTCACGGACCCATTGCAGCGCCGCAATCTGGTCCTGCAGGCCATAATTGCCGGACACCCCGTCAGGCGACTCTGCGCTGAGGTCTGCGTGCGCCAGGTAGCCCAGCACGCCGAGGCGGTAATTGATCGAAACGAACACGACCCCGCGCCGGGCAAATTCGGCGCCGTCATACATCGGCTCCGCACTGCTCCCGATCCGCAGGGACCCGCCATGAATCCACACGATCACCGGGGCCGCGTCCGCATCGGGACCAGCCCACACATTCAGGGTGAGGCAGTCCTCGGAAGTGTCCGCAGGCGGATCGTAATAGAGGCTGGTTTCAGGAACCGGCGGCTGGATGCAGGCCGGGCCGAAAGACGATGCATCGCGAACGCCTTCCCAGGCCGGGGCCGGCCCGGGCGCAGTCCATCGTGCGCCGCCAACCGGAGGCGCCGCATAAGGGATGCCGCGGAACACATCAAGACGGCCTTCGTATTCACCCGCCAGAACGCCCTGCCGGAGCTCGACCAAAGGACGCGCCGAGACTTCAGGCTCCGGATTGCCGCAGGCAGAAAGAGCTGTGGCTGCCATAGCCAGAAGGAGATTCCGGAACCCAGTCTGCGAAGCCATGGTCACCCCCCTTAGCCGCCGGCCACTTCCGGGGCACTGTAGAGACTGCGCAGGCGCTTCTTGTCGATCTTCCCGGTCGGCGCCAGCGGAATTTCACTCAGGCGAATAATGTCTTCCGGAATCCACCAGGATGGCACCTGCCCCTCCAGCGGTTCCCGCAGCGCCTGATCGCTGAGGGCGCTTCCGTTCCGGAACTCCACGAGAAGCAGCGGCCGCTCGCCCCATTTCTCATGCGGCTGGCCAATGACCGCCGCAAGCGCAACTTCCGGCAAGCCGGACACAAGCGTTTCGATCTCCGTCGGATTGATCCACTCACCACCGGACTTGATCAGGTCCTTGGCCCGGCCGGTAATGAAGAGCTGGCCGTCATCACTCAGACGGGCGAGGTCGCCGGTCGAAAACCAGCCGTTTTGTGTCGCCGGTTCCGTCTGGCCGAAATAGCGCTCCACAACAGACGTCCCCCGGACCCAGAGGTGACCTTCCTGCCCCCTTTGTTCATCCAGCGGCTTGCCTGTGCTGTCCGCGAGCATGAGATCGATCCCGATTGCGGGCCGGCCAGCCGTGTCCGGCGAGCGCGCATCCCCTGGCGGCGCGGCGGTGCCGAGCGGAGACAATTCCGTCATGCCCCATGTCGTCTGCACACTGATACCGCGGTCTTCAATCCGCTTCATCAGGGCGGGATGCATCGGGGCGCCCCCGACCATCACGCTTTTCAATGTTGGGAACTCCACTCCTGCCTCATCGGCATAGTCAAACACGCCAAGCCATACGGTCGGCACTCCGACGGCGATGGTGACCCCCTCGTCGACGATCAGACGTGCCAGCCGTTCGCCATCCGTATGACGCCCCGGAAAAACGAGCTTTGCCCCCGTCGCCGGTGCCGAAAACGGAAGGCCCCATGCGCTGGCATGGAACATGGGAACAACGGGCAGCACGACATCGTGCGATGTCATCCCCGAGACATCTGCCTGAAGCTGTCGCAACGTATGAAGGAAGTTTCCCCGGTGCGTGTAGGTGACGCCTTTCGGATCCCCCGTCGTACCCGACGTGAAGCAGAGGCCGCAAGGTGTCGTTTCCGGAAACGCCCCCCAGGGCGGGTCTTCATCATCGTCCGTGAGCAGCTCTTCCAGGAGCTGCGCAGACGGCAAGGCATCCAGGGTGGGCAAGTCCGCCTGTTCCGGGTCAATCACCAGAATTTTCCGGATACGCTTCGCCAGCTCCACCACATTCGAGGCGAGAGGCGAAAGGTCTGCGCTAACGATCAGGATTTCCGCTGCCGACTGGCCGAGCATCCAGGCGATCTGCTCTGCTGTCAGGCGCGGGTTGAGCGTGTGGTAGACCGCGCCCATGCCCATGATGCCATACCAGCATTCCATATGCGCCTGCGTGTTCCAGCAAAGCGTCGCCACACAGTCGCCCTGAGACACGCCAAGCCTCTGGAGCATCGCCGAGACACGCTTTGCTCGGTTCCGAAGCCTAGCATAATTTATGCGGCTCGTGCTGCCATCCGCGTGGGCCGTCACGACTTCCTTCCCGGAATGCCATTTGGCACCATGGTCGAGAAGCTTGTCGAGGGTCAGCGCATAATCCTGTATCGAACCGTCGATCATTCGCATGCAGCTTCCTTTGGTGGCAGAGGGGGAGAGAGGATGCCGACATTCCAGTTCCAGGGAATATTGCCAGCGGCGCGGCGGCGGCAGACGACCTCTTCGTGTAAGTCGAAACGCTGTCGGGCGAGCAAGTCCCAGGTCTTCGGCTGTTCGGCGAAAACCATTCCGGTGGCCGTATTGCCATAAGGGGGCCAGTCCGGAGCGCCATCGGCGACCGGCTTTCCGTCCCGCGCGAAGCTCGCCCAATATTGCATCATGTCTTCCGACAGCGCCCGTTCCTCCTGGGTGTCCGGAATCTCTGGCCAAGGCGCGACAGCTTCTTTCATGGTTCCGAAAACATAAGGAATCTCGGAGGCGTGGAAAGCACGCAGGCCAAGCCGGTCGGCCGCAGGATAGCTATGGTCGAACAGGTAGAAAAAGGAAGGATGTCCGTATACGGTCTGAGACGCGGTAAGGCGCTCTGCCGTCCAGCCATACATGGCATCGCGCGTCGCGGCCAGCATGCTCGCGTCCAGATTATCAGACTGGTAAAGTTCCAGGTAGCGGTCGGAAAGTTCGCCATAGCCATTCCGGATCGCGGCTTCATAGGCCTCGGCATTCTTCGGCACGGGCGGCAGGAGGAAACGGAGGGAGCGGATTTCACCTTCATTGAACCCGGCGAGGATCGGCACAGGGGCTTGTTCGCCCTTGTCGAAGACCTCCACCATCTGGCCGGTCTCGTACACGCCGTCGATGACCGGGAACGGGAAGTAGCCAGCCTTGCGGGACAGGTTGACCAGCTTGTCAGCAGACATCGCGCGGAGGGAGTCGACGTCTTCGGCGCCCATTTTCCGGGCCAGCGCTTCACCAGTCGCCTCTGCAGACGGCAGACCGTTCCGCTGTTCCTTCAGGGATGCCATCGTCACCATATAGGCGCTTTCCGCAATCGCCTTGTCGAACAGGTCTTTTGCCTTGGGCGAGGTCATCAGCATGACGACGCTGAGGGCACCGGCTGACTCTCCCGCCACCGTGACATTCTCCGCATCCCCACCGAAGGCGGAGATGTTTCGTCTGACCCATTCCAGCGCCATGATCTGGTCCATCAGGCCGTAATTGCCTGAGACACCCTGCTCTGACTCCGCGCTGAGCCCCGGATGTGCGAGATAGCCGAGCACACCGAGGCGGTAGTTGATCGTGACGACCACCAGCCCCTGCTCGCTCGCCAGCCGGGCGCCATCATACATGTCGAGGCTGCCGGCACCGGTGGTGAGCGACCCGCCATGAATCCAGACGAAGACCGGCGCGTCCTCCGCATTCTCCGGAACCCAGACATTGAGACTGAGACAGTCTTCATCGACCGCACCAAGCTCGGTCGCATAGATGTTCCCTGGCAGGGATGCCGGTTGCGGACAGGCCGGCCCGAACGCCAGAGCGTTTCGCTCACCTTCCCAGTCTGGAACCGCTTGCGGCGGTGCCCATCGGCGCGCGCCTGTGGGCGGCAAGGCATAGGGGATGCCGCGATAGACCGCGACATCCCCCACGACCCGCCCCCGAACCACGCCCGCGGGCGTGTCCGTCACGATTTCGCCAACCGGCTTTCCGGCCTGTTCCGTTGCGCACCCCATCGCCAGAAGCGGCATGCACACAACAAGCAGCAGGGCAAATACACCAGACTTCGGCATCATCTGCCACGTGCCCGCCGGAAAACCTGTCAGCATCGGTATCACCTCCGGCCTGCCTAGTACTCGTAGCTGAACCGGACGCCGATCGTTTGCGGGCGCACGCGGGCATAGCGGCTATCGAGGAAGCCTTCCGGGTGGACGTAGGTGATCGAACTGTCGTCAAACAGGTTCTCGACATAGGCGATCACCTTCCAGTCGTTCTTCGAGATGCCGGCCTGAGCATTCACGACCGTGTACGCGTCCGTGTAGTCGAAGGTCGGGGCCGGTGTGCCCGGATTGCCCGGCACGTTCGGCAACATGGCCGGGAAGTCACCGACATAGGCGGCCGTCGCGGTCACGAAGGCGTCCTTGTCGCCGATATCAAAATCGTAGCGCGCCGTGAGAGCCCCCTGGAAGTCCGGCATGGCGAGTTGCAGCCCTTCCTCAGCACCCGAGATCGCCGCTTCCGCATCCGTAAGGTCCGTGATTTCGGTGTCGCTGAGCGAGCCGTTCGCGAACAGGCTGAAGCCATTACCCGGATAGTAGCCGATCTCGAACTCCAGACCCTGGCTGACGGCCTTGCCGATATTGGTCGCGAACTGCGCCTGGTCAGACAGGCGGTTTGCCTGAACCTGGATGTCTTCCCAATTGATGTAGTAGGCGGCGAGGTTCGCTGTCAGCTTGCGGTCGAAGAAGGCGCCCTTCATGCCGACCTCATAGCTGATGAGCTTGTCCGAATCGGCCCCGTTCGGGATGATGATGTCGTTGGGATCCAC
>MDTG01378274.1_pt1 | contig 29496 bp, 23 predicted proteins | sample 811421 | NCBI WGS metagenome assembly MDTG01 (sample SAMN05326645, study PRJNA326480) | marine metagenome | isolation source: seawater | place: Pacific Ocean: South East | collected 2011 | reverse complement strand
CAAAATTATTAGAGTAAGAATACATTACATTATTCTTATATTCAAAGAAATAAACATCTCCATATTCAGTTTTTAATAATATACTTAAAACATCTCTACTTCCTTTCTTCTTAATTCTAACCCATCCATCCATCACAGAATTTAATTGCTTTTCATATACATTTCCAACACCAATTCTACCTTTACTCAAATAAGCCTGCTGCTTATCATCCCAAATTAATTTTAAATCCGTAAAAGTTATAGTTTTATTTAATTCTTTAGGGAATTTTTTAAATTCATCAAAAGCTTCAATATCTAAAAGCAATTCTCTAGAATTAGTTAATCCAACTACACTAGAAAGTGTGTTCTTATAAAACTCACCGAATTTGAAATCAGTTACTCCGTATGCATCAAAAATATTTTCTGACATTAATTTAAGAGCATCCTTATTAAACATGAAATCTAACAATAAAAAAACATGGAATTCTGAAGTATTATCCTCTTCATTTCTATAAAAATTACCAAATGTTTCTAATGAAACCTGACCAAAATCAATATTTAAATCTATTATACCTTCACCATATGAATCACATGTTTCTTCATAAAATATAAATTTATTTCCTGAAGAGTCTATACCATTTAAAATAAAAGCTGATTCCAATGTGTCATAGTACAGATAATTTTGGGGTCTAAATATTTGGGATTTTTCTAATTGATTATTCATTGAAAACAATGAACTATATAAATGATTATTAATAGAATCTTCATTCATACACAAACCAACTAATAATGTATCTTCATTATCATTTTTTATTACAGAATTTAACTTAAATCTAACATCAGATGGATTTATTTCTGAATTGAATGACACCCATTGAGGATTAATTAAATCACATTCACTATTAATCTTGAAATAACCATCAAAATTCAGATTTTTACTTGTTGATTGTAAGTTAACTTCTCCTTTAAATTGATATTTAGGGCCTAAGCTAAATGTCTCATTATTCTTTACCTGACCACTAGCAATTGTTATTTGTCTATCATTTAGTTTAATTTCATCAAAATAAATTTTCTGACCATTATAAAAACTATCTACAAAACTATATTCTCCACTAGCTGTATATTTATTTCTTCCATCAATATCAATGCTAGCATTAAAAAATTTATGGAATTTATTATTTAAATCAGCTATAATAGTTACATCATTAATAGTTGGTATTACAGCATTTTCTAATATTTGAAATCCACTTTCAGGATATATTATTGCGTCACCAATTATCATTTCTTTAACACCATAAACATTAACAATGTTGTCATTTAGATTGTAATTTGATGTTTTGGCTATAAATGAGAGAGAATCTTGATTTGGATTTATCGATACAAACTTTGAACCCTCAGAAGAATCAAATTCATTACCTAAATTTAGGTAATTATTATTCATATCCCAATGTAATTGATCAATATAACATATATATTGATTTGCTGAAAGTTCTACATATGAACCTTTTCCATTAGAATAAAATCTACCAATATTTTCTTCAATATCAATATGTGTTTTAAGATTATTAGACTCAAACAAAATTTTATCTCCAATATCATTAAATAATTTTAGATTAGCTGTATCTGCATCAAACCAATGCGCGTTGAAAGAAAAGAGATTTGATTCCACCAAGGATAAATCTAAAATCATCTTTCCAAAACCTATAAGTCCAGTAGGCTTCAATACTATATCTCCATCAAAGATTGATTTCTGTTTATAAAATGCAAAATCTGATTCCATTTTACGCATAGTATACTTATCATTATAAGGCTCGTATAGACCAAAGATTTCTGTATTACTTACTTGAGGAAATTCAATTCCTTCTTCAATCTCATTCAATACAAATTCTTGACTAAAAATTGCTGTTGAATCAGGAAAAAAATAAATTTCTTCAGATTTAGTTAGTGAATTCAAATACTTAAATTCACCATTTCCTTGTAAACCACCATTACTTAAAATAATATTGTTAAAGTATTTCGCTTTTCCTCCATACAAATCAAAACCATCTGTCGGGGTAGACCTAATAAAACCAAGAGAATAATCATCCATCATAGTAAGTGTATCTGGAAATTCTGGGAAAATTCCTGAAGATTGAAAAATTCCTGGGAATCTCAACCCTCTTCCATCGAAATTCTCTAAACTATCTATCTCAAATTGATTCAAATGAAAAGAAAAATATTCTCTATTATATACACCATCATATATATAAGGACTGTCATAGTAAGCATATGAATCTTCAAAACTTCTGAATATTGGATACTCTGGAAAACTACCTTTTCTTAATCCTGATTTATTATCTGGCTTATCAATCATCAAGTCACCTGTGACAGACTGCAACACAGTTTGAATCCTAACTAACTTTTTATTTCCATATTGATCAATTTGAAAAGGCTCAATCGGAACAGATAACTGAACTGAATCAATCTTGTTTAGGTTAATTTTGAAATTATCATATTGAAAATTAAAATCGCTTCCATATAATACAAATCTTCCCATACCAGCTGAAATTTTACCTGAAAAATCAAAATCTCTATTTTTTTTAATAGTAAGATCACCATTTAATGGCTCAACATATACATGCTGTGAATCACTTAATCTAATGAAATCAACACCAGTAACCTCTAAATTCTTTGTTGATAAATTTAAAGATGAATTAACTATTATATTATCCGAAGCTGAGTTCTTTATTGAAGATTTAAATCTAATTACATCATAATCCCCCTTCTGTGTTCTCGCTTTAACATAATTAAATAGTTTCTGATGAACAATAACTTTTTTAGTAGAAACATTATAATATAGAAATCCTCTACTAGACAAAGCGAAAAGATATGTGTGAATTTGCTCTTTAGGATATCCCGCAAAACTTGCAAAATCCTCAAGTAAAAACTCATTCATTCCTGTACTCTGAACGTATCTTTTAACTAAAATTAAAGGATTAACCTTATCAATCCCCCTCAATGAATGAAATAATTTGTCGTTATACGAAGAAACAGATTCAAAAGAAACTGAAGATTCACTAGTGGATGGCAATGATCCTATTAGGATATTATCCTCATCAATCTTCCATTCTAACATCTCTGCATCTATAGTTAATTGATGATAACTGCTATATAATGGAGAACTTCCTCCATTATTTTCTCTGTATAATTTCAAACACTTTTCTATATGATTATACCTAAATTCCAATCCAGAATGGAAAATAGAATCATTATCAAAATATATTTTTATTCCCGCAGATTCTGAATATATAATATTTTCAGAAAAGTTAAATGATATAGCACTGGCAACTAAAATCTCTTTCCCTTCACTCTTAAAAATAATACACGCTGAAGCATCTTCTCTTCCATCTGCAATGAATTTATTTCCTCTTAAAGAATAACCACCCTTATAATAAATATTTGGCAAAATATTATCAATCTTTAAATCAGTTCTATATGAATTAAACTCTGGAAAATTTGCAGAAATATTACCACGAACACACTTATTATAAAAAGACCCATAAATTGGTTGAGAAAACAATGATTTATTATAAAATAATACCGAATCAGATTTTATTTCTGGATTTTTTACATTAATTACAAAATTATCTAACAAAGCGTATACCAAATCTGAAGAAAATCCTTTTTCTGACCAATCTACTCTTGCAGATGATCCTACAAATTCATGTTTATTGATATTAAAAAAACCCGAAACTTCATATAATTTAATAGAGGTAGAATTATTGTTACATATTAGATTTGCTTTTGAATTAAACTCAATACAAGGCAGACCATTAATTTCTTTAAATACAAAATCATCACTATCTGTTAACCATTCGATAGACTTAATTCTTGATAAATTATTTGTATTAAAAAATGAAGAACTAAAATTGCAAAAATCTAAAAATTTTCTATCAGAAGATTTTGAAATAGTCTTTAGGGACAGTCTTAACCATTGATTAAATTTATTTTCAAAATCACTATTAATAATTATTACAGTTGACATCACGTCTCGAAAGTAAGGCAGTGGATTTAAGTCCTTTTCTATCATTATAGAAAAAATTTCCTTTACTAATTTTTTATTTATTTGATTAATAGAGTTGTTTTCAAATAATTTATTAAAATCCTTACGCACCTTTAACAAATCATCATTCTTGTTTTTACTTAAATAATTATCAATTAATTCTAAGAAATCAGAATCATTAATTACATTAGAAACATCTTCTTGAGAAAATAAATTTATTGAACAATTACTGAAAAACAATACCAGCAAAAAGATTCTTATTTTTTGAAATGTAATAAATTCCATTTGTTTTTATTTTTTTTAGACACTAAATTAAATCCAATTCTTGTTGATTCTTCAATAATAATATTTACATCTTCATCAAGGAATCCACTTAAAATTAAATCAGAATCTTCAATTAATATTTTATAATATTTTTCTATGTGACTTAATATTACATTACGATTTATATTAGCTAAAATTATATTAAACCTTTCATCAATTATTGATATATCAGAATTTTTAAAATCTATCTGAGGAGTAGAATTCAAAACGGCATTTTCTTTTGAATTAAGATAACTAAAATAATCTATATCAATGCCAACTACAGATGAAGCTTCAAGTTTTTTAGAAAGTATTGAAAGTATTCCTGTACCACAGCCTACATCCAATACCTTCTTAAATCTCAAATCTATATCAAATATTTTTTCTATCATCATGAAAGTAGTTTCATGATGACCCGTTCCAAAAGACATCTTTGGAGTAATTACAATCTCATATTCACAATTGATTGGATCATGAAATTCAGCTCGAATACAACACTTATCATTTATATGTAAAACTTCAACATTTTTTTCCCATTCTTCATTCCAATTTTGATGATTAATTTTATCAATTGAAATATCAAATTCAATAATATTGCTTAAATCTTTAATTAATGATTCTGTGATTTCTTTATCAAAAGAATTAACACTAATATATGCATGAAGAATAGTGTTATTTTCATAAAACCCTTCAAAATTTAAAGCACTTAATTTTGCAATTATAATTTCAGAAAAAGAATCTTTATTTTTTTCCTTAAAATCAAATTTTAATTCAAAATAGTCCATTAAAAAGATTCTATTATTTTAACAAAACTATTAGAATCTAGAGAGGCTCCCCCAATTAATCCACCATCAATATTCTTCATAGAAAACAAATCTCTAGCATTATCAGGATTACAACTTCCTCCATATAAAATAGAAATACTTTCTGAAATTTCTTTACCATATTTTGAATTAATTAAAGACCTTATGAATTTATGCATTTCCTCAGCCTGTACAGGACTGGCAGTTTCTCCAGTACCAATAGCCCATATAGGCTCATACGCTATAATTAAATCTCTAATCTCAGTATCTGTCAAATGAAATAAACTATCTTCAATCTGTTTTTTTATCCAATCAAAATGTATCCCTTTTTTTCTGTGCATTATTTCCTCTCCACAACAGAATATTACATTTAAAGAATTTTTAATTGAAATATCAACTTTCTCTTTAATGACTAAATTATTTTCATTAAAATACTTTCTTCGCTCTGAGTGACCAATAATAGTATACTCTACTCCTAAAGATCTAACCATTGCAGATGATACCTCTCCAGTATATGATCCTGAATGATTTGAATTTATATTTTGAGATGATAAAAAAATATTATTTCTATCTCTAACTAATTCACTTAACTCATATAAAAAAGTGAATGGAGGGGATATAATTACTTCTACTTGTACATCAACATTAATTAATTTTAATATTCCATTCATCAGATTTAATGATGCTTCTCTATCTAAATTCATTTTCCAATTACCTGCTACAATTTTTTTTCTCATATAATTTATTTTAATTAATCCTAACTCTAGGGTCGATTATTATATAAATAATATCTACCAATATATTTAGCAACACAAAAAAAGAAGATATAAATAGTACTGAACCCATTACTACTGGTATATCCAAATTATTCAAAGAATTAACAATTTCTTTTCCAATCCCATTCCATGAAAATATATACTCCACAAAAACCGCTCCAGCTAACATTGAAGCAAACCAAGAGGAAAGAACAGTTACTAATGGATTTAATGCATTTCTTAAAGCATGCTTGTATATTACTAAAAATTTAGATATCCCTTTAGAGTAAGCTGTTCTTACATATTCCATATGCAAGACCTCAATCATAGAATTTCTTGTCAACTGTATAATTACTGAGAGTGGTCTGATTCCAAGAGTTATTGCTGGTAGAATTAAATTTTTTAATGCAACATACTTTCCTCTTCCATAATCATCAACTTCATATAAACTACCTGTCATATTTAGTCCAGTATAAGAATTCAATAAATATGCAAATATCCATGCTATTATTATAGATGTAAAAAAAGATGGTAAAGACATTCCAAAAACAGAAAAAGATAAAACTATTTTATCCCAAATACTATCTTTATTTAATGCAGAAAATATACCAAGAATAATACCAAAAAAAACTGATATTGTTATTGCTGAAAATGCTAAAATTAAGGTCTGAGGAAAGGTTTCTTTTATTATATCTGAAACCTTTTTACCTTTCATAATATATGATTCTCTTAGATATGGAAACTTAATGACTAACGTCTTATTGTGTATATTAAGCAAATTGATAAAACTATATTTCTGCTCGCTTAGAAAATTATAACTATCTACATCATTATTATGTAATGATATTGGTGAAATATCATTTAAATAATAAAAATACTGATCAATTACAGGTTTATCAAAACCATATTTTTGATTAATTAATTCTAACTGTTTAGAATCTTCTCTATGAGACATCATCATTCTACCAGGATCTCCAGGTATAACTTGGAATAAAAAGAAAACTATTGTAACTACACCCCATAATACAAGGAATCCATAAAATATTTTCCTGATTATATATGAGTACATTTATTTTATTTATTATATAATCTTTTTATAAAATTTTCACTGTTAAAACTATTGGCATAAGAACCTTCATATAGCATAATTTGAATATTTGATATATGGTCATAATTATCTTTTCCGTCATATAAAATTACAACTGGATTATCATAATTTGGAACAGTAATTTCAAAATAACTATCTATTTCTTCAGTATCATAATTATGCTCCGGTATTGACTGATAAGTATATTTCCCTCCTACTATCTCAAAAAAATTATCAATTCTAGATTGCATATCCTTTCCTATAATTGTGTCATTATCAGTATTAGAAAATATTATATGCATATGAGGGAAATTTTCATGAATTTTTGACAAAGAATCAATACTTCTGGCAGTTTTTTGACAATGACCACATTGTGGATCAAATAAACTTAATATCTTATAACCTTCTAAATTCATAAAACTATCATTATCAACATAATCAATAAAACTACTGTTTTCTGTTTTTGATATGTTAGAAATAGGCAATGAAGCAAACATAATAGTTGAAATTAATAAGAATAATATAAATAACTTATTTATGTCAAATTGCTGATTTTCTGATTTTTTATAAATAATAAAAATCATTAATAAGGTAATAATATTTTTAATTAGAGCTTCAATAGGAGTCATAGGAATTAAATCTCCAAAACAACCACAATTTTCAGATTGCCCAAATAATTGAGTAGTTAAATGAATGCTAAATATAGAAATCATTAAAAAAGACAGAGGCAAAATTATCTTCTTTAAATAATTATTAAATAAAATTGTAATACCAAAAAATATTTCAGCTCCTATTATAAATCTTGAAACATATGGAACTAATGATTCAGGGAGACCCATTGGAATCAACTGACCTTCCTCAAACACTTTGGTAATCCCAAACATTGGGGTAGGATATAACTTAGAAATAGCAGACAAGATAAATAGTCCAGAAATCAAAATTCTAAGAAAATAAATAATTTTTCGCTCTCTTGTTTTCATAATTTAATTTAATTTTATTAATGCGAAAACCGCATAATTTAACATATCTAAATAATTCGCATCAATTCCTTCAGAAATTATTGTACTTCCTTGATTGTCTTCAATTTGCTTAACTCTTAACAACTTTTGGAGAATTAAATCTGTTAAGGAACTTACTCTCATATCTCTCCATGCTTCTGAATAATCATGGTTCTTATCTAACATTAAAGTTTTTGCTTTTGAAGCGTATTTTTGAAATAATTTAATTGATTCTTCATATTTAATTTCTTCGGATTGATCTGCAACTCCAAGGTTTAATTGTATAAGTCCAATAATAGAATAGTTTACGATGCCAATAAATTCACTTTTTATTCCTTCACTAATCTTATGAGATCCTTTTTCTTCTATACTTCTAATTCTCTGCGCTTTTATAAATATTTGATCTGTTAATGAGCTAATTCTTAAGATTCTCCATGCTGAACCATAATCTTTCATTTTTTTAGCGAAAATGTCCTCACATTTCTTTAATATTGAATCAAATTCGTAAATAGTTTTTTCCATTTATTAATTAAATATTATAATGCCGAAATATACATCTTTTTAGAACTAGAAAAAATGAAGATATTAGAGAATAAATTAGACTTATCAACAGGGGTTGTTATGGGAATTCTTAACATAACTAAAGATTCATTCTATGATGGAGGTAAACATAATAGTATATCAAAAATAATTAGACATGTGCATAAAATGTTGAATGATGGAGCTTCAATAATTGACATAGGAGCTCAATCTTCTAGACCTGGTTCAGAGGAAATTCCAGAAAATGTAGAATGGAAAAAAATAAATAATGTAATCAAAACTCTAAAAAATGAATTCCCAAATATTATTATTTCTGTAGACACATATAGATCATCAGTAGCAGAAAAAAGTATTAACATAGGAGCTGATATTATTAATGATATCTCAGCTGGTAATTTAGACCAAAACATGTTTTCTATAATTGCAAAATATAAAGTTCCATACATTATGATGCATATGAAAGGAAATCCTAAAAATATGCAAGATAATCCCTCATATATTAATGTGGTTAAAGAAATAAATTATTTTTTTGAAGAGAGAATAAAAAAACTAAGAAAAATTGGAGTGAAAGATATTATTTTAGATCCTGGATTTGGTTTTGGCAAAAAAATAGAACATAATTATCAAATATTAAACAGATTAAATGAGTTTAAAAAACATAAACTCCCAATTCTAGCAGGTGTTAGTAGAAAAAGCATGATATATAATTTAATTGAATCAAGCGCAAGTAAATCATTAAATGGTACTACTGTTGTAAATGTTTTATCACTATTAAAAGGAGCTTCTATATTAAGAGTACATGACGTAAAAGAAGCGGTAGAATGTCTGAAAATTATTAATTTTGTTAAAAAAACATAATAAAATGGAAATCTTTTGGAAAACAATATATGAAATAGGAAGTTATAATATATCAATAATGGATACGATAGATTTATTTTTAGTAGGATATTTACTATATAGACTATATAAAGTAGCTAGAGGCACAGCTGCAATAAATATATTTTTTGGTCTGATTGCCATTTATTTTATCTATCAAATAGTAGACATACTAAGGATGAAATATATTACTCAAATCCTTGGAGGTTTTATTAGTATAACATTTATTGTTATTGTAATATTATTTCAACAAGAAATTAGAAAATACTTAAATCAAATAGGAAAAACAAAAATTATAAAAAACAAAACTTTTCTAAGATTTTTTAATTCTGAAAATGAAATAAAGCTAAACATCAAAGATATCACAAAAGCGTGCATAGAATTTAAAAAGTCTAAGACTGGAGCGATAATAGTTATTACCAATACTGATGACCTTAACTATATATGTGAAAGTGCTGTTAAATTAGATTCAATCATTAGCTATCCTTTACTTGAAAGCATATTTTTTAAAAACTCTTCTCTTCATGATGGGGCAATTGTAATTAGAGACAATAGAATAGTAGCAGCTCGTTGTATTTTACCTGTAAATAATGATGATGATTTTCCTGAAAAACTAGGAATGAGACATAGAGCTGCAGTAGGTATTTCAGAACATTCAGATTCGTTAACAATCATTGTTTCAGAACAAAATGGAAAGATCTCATATGCTAAAGATGGGAAAATAAAAATAGATATTTCAGAAAGTCAACTATCGAACATACTTAAGAAACAAGTATAAAACTAATTATAGTAAATCTATTTATTAAATACTATCTATTATTTTATTAAATGTCTCACTTGGCCTCATAACTTTAGAAAGTAATTTTAAATCAGGATAATAGTATCCATTAATATTATTCTTTCTTCCCTGACATTTATCTAATTCATTAAGAATATTTTTCTCAGATGATTTGAGTTTTTCATAAATATCAGAAAAAATTAACTTAAGTGCCTGATCATCATCTTGAATTGACAACTCTTGAGCCCAATACATTGACAAATAAAAATGTGAACCTCTACTATCTAATTCTCCCACTTTTCTTTTTGGAGACTTATCATTCTTTAATAACTTCTCCGTAGCCAACTCTAAAGAATCAGCTAAAACACGAGCCTTATGATTATTATCTTTATTAAAAGAAAACCTCAAAGATTCAATTAATGCTAAAAACTCTCCTAAAGAGTCCCACCTAAGATGACCTTCAAAAATCAACTGTTGCACATGTTTAGGAGCAGAACCACCAGCTCCAGTCTCAAACAATGATCCTCCATTCATTAAAGGAACTATTGATAACATCTTTGCTGAAGTACCTAATTCTAAAATTGGAAATAAATCTGTAAGATAATCTCTTAAAACATTACCTGTAACAGAAATAGTGTTTTTACCATTTTTAATTCTGTTTAGCGTGAAATTAGTCGCCTCATATGGATCTAAAATTCTAATATCAATTCCTGTCAAATCAATTTTCTCTAAATATTTTTTTACTTTTTTAATAATTTCAAAATCATGAGATCTGTTCTCATCTAACCAAAAAACAGATGGCCATCCTGTAGATTTAGATCTATTTATAGCTAATTTAATCCAATCATTAATAGGCTCTTCCTTAGTTTGACACATTCTCCATATATCTCCGTTATTAACTTTATGCTGAATCAATATATTTCCTGAAGAATCTATAACATTCACTTTTCCATCTGAGAACATCTCGAATGTCTTGTCATGAGATCCATATTCCTCTGCTTTTTGAGCCATTAACCCTACATTAGGAACTGTACCCATCTTTGAAGGATCAAAAGCTCCATTTTTTTTGCAAAATTCAATTGTTGCTTTATAAACACTAGAATAAGAACTATCTGGAATAACTGCTTTTGTATCTTCAATGTTATTATATTTATTCCACATTTTACCAGAGTTTCTAATCATAGCAGGCATTGATGCATCTATAATAACGTCTGATGGTACATGTAAATTAGTTATACCTTTTTCAGAATCTACCATCGCTAATTTTGCATTATTTTGAAATACTCTTTCAATATCATTATGTATTTCCTTTATCTTGCATTTATCTAATCTCTGGATCTTATTTATTAAATCTCCAAAACCATTCTTAAAATCAACACCAATTTCATCAAATATTTTATGATATTTACTTAGTAAATCAGAAAAATATACTTGAACAGCATGACTGAAGATAATTGGATCAGATACCTTCATCATAGTAGACTTTAAATGCAACGAAAGAAGAATATTAGAATCATTAGCATCCTTAAATTCTTTTTTAAAAAATGAAATCAACGCATTCTTATTCATTACCGAAGCATCTATAATTTCATTTGGCATTAAAAGAATTTTATCTCTCAATATTGTAACTTCTCCATCATCTGACACAAATTGAATTTGTAATTCTTTTGTATCATCTACACAAATTGACTGCTCATTATGAAAAAAATCACCATCATCCATAGTAGACACATGAGTTCTAGAATTGGGACTCCATTCTCCCATTCTATGAGGATTTAATTTAACATGATTCTTTACTGATTTAGGAGCTCGTCTATCAGAATTACCCTCTCTTAAAATTGGATTAACTGCTGACCCTTTAACCTTATTATACTTTAATTTTACCTGATCCTCCTCAAAATTCTCTGGAGAATCAGGATAATCTGGAATATCAAAACCATTAGACTGCAACTCCTTTATTGCTGCATTTAATTGAGGAACAGAAGCTGAAATATTAGGTAATTTTATAATATTAGATTCAGAGTTTTTAACCATTTCTCCTAATTCATCTAAATCATTATCAATTCTTTGATCTTTACCCAAATATTCTGAAAACTCTGATAAAATCCTTGCAGACAAAGAAATATCTTTAATAATTAAATCAATACCTGCACTTTTCACAAATGCATTAACAATTGGAAAGAGAGAATAAGTAGCAAGCATAGGAGCCTCATCAGTCTTTGTATAAATTATTTTTGATCTCTTTTCATTCATATACTTTTTTTTATAAGATTAATAATCAGTATCTAATCCTAGTTTTTGCTGCAATAAATTTAAATCAGAATTTGATTCTTTCATTCTTTCAACCTTTTCTTTTGATGTGTATGGTGTCGTATTTATCACATCCTTTTCAATATTTATGTTTATTTCAATATAATCATTATTTAATTTAGATCTTAAGAAATCTATTAAACTAATTATATTTTCTTTTAATATTTTTTCTTGTGTAATATTAATAACATTAACAGATATAATAAAATTATCTTTTATTATAGGGTTGCATGTATCTAATATTATATATAAATTTGTCTCACCATTTGACTGAATATGTTCTGAATAATCCTTCCATATTTCTAACATCTCAATCTGTGTAAAATTATTATCTTTTTTCTGAAAATTATTTGATTCTTTATCTAATGTATTTTCATTAGATATTATATCTTTTAATGAAAATTCTGTTTTCTTAACTTTTATTCTATTACTAACATTTTTATGACTTTCCTTTTCTGGTCTTACATTAATTTTATCATCATGTTTATTTGTTTCATTTTGCTGATTTTTAGGATTATTAGATATATCATTTCTATTAATGATATCATCTGTAATCTCAATCTTTAGATCTTGTTTTTTTTTTTCTGCATCAACAGAAATATTTGCCATTTTAATAAGACTTAACTCTATTAACAATCTCTTGTTCTTCGTGTTTTTATATCTAAAATCACAGTTGTTACATATTTCTAAAGAATGAATAATAAATGATAATTCACATTTTTTCGATTGATTAATATACAAATCTTTTAAATCATCTAAAATTTCTAACAACTTAAATGTTTCTGGATCCTTACATACTAAGAGATTTCTAAAATGAGTCGAAAGACCAACAATAAATTGATGAGCATCAAATCCATTCTTAAGAATATTATCAAATAATAATAATACAGATGTAATATCTTTGGATATCATATTATCTGTAATCTTTAAATAATAATCATAATCTAAAATATTTAAATTTTCAATAACATCTTTATAAGTTAAAGTTAAATTAGATGAATCTACTAAACGATCAAACATGGAAAGAGAATCTCTTAATGATCCATCTGACTTTTGAGAAATAACTTCTAATGCTTTTTTTTCAGAAATAATTCCCTCTGATTTAGAAACAAAGTCTAAATGTGATACAATGTCTGTAGAATTTATACTCTTAAAATCAAAAATTTGACATCTAGATAGTATAGTTGGAATAATCTTATTTTTTTCAGTAGTTGCTAAAATAAAAATAGCATGAGGAGGTGGTTCTTCCAAAGTCTTCAAAAAAGCATTGAATGCAGAAGATGACAACATATGAACCTCATCTATAATATAAATATTATACTTTCCTATTTGTGGAGCAAATCTTACTTGATCTACTAAACTTCTAATATCATCAACAGAATTATTTGAAGCTGCATCTAGCTCATGAATATTAAAAGAATGGTTTGTATTAAAAGACGTACAAGAACTGCATTTATTACAAGGTTTAACGTCTTCTGAGACATTCAGACAATTAATAGTTTTAGCTAAAATACGAGCACAAGTAGTTTTTCCAACTCCCCTAGGACCACAAAACAAAAAAGAATGAGCTAAATGATTAGTTTGAATCGCTTTAACTAGTGTAGATGTAATTGATTTTTGTCCAATTACTTCAGAAAAATTAGTAGGTCTATACTTTCTAGCAGATACAATAAAATCAGTCATTTTTTATTATAAATTTAATATACTACAAAACTAATATTTATCAACAAATGAGAAGTTAATTTTCTGAAAAAATATTTTTTCAATTTGGACAATAGTTTTAAATTAGAATTACTAAATTTGCAAACCTTTTTAATAAGTAAATAAATAATAACATAATAATAATAAAATATGAACAATTACGAAACTGTTTTCATTATGACTCCCGTTTTATCTGAAGCTCAGGTAAAGGAAACAGTAAAAAGATATGTTTCATACTTGAAAAATAATAAAGCTGAAATTATTTCAGAAGAATATTGGGGTCTAAAAAAACTTAAATATTCTATTCAGAAAAAGAAATCTGGATTTTATTATTTAATTCAGTATAAATGTAATGGATCCATTTTAACTAATATGGATGTAGAGTTCAAAAGAGATGAAACTGTACTGAGATGGCTAACTGTAAAACTTGACAAATACGCTTTAGAGTATGCAGATAGGAGAAGAAAAAAAATTAGTGAAACTAAAAAATCAACAGAATAATGGCTAAAAGCAATACTGAAATTAGATATTTATCTCCAGTAGATATAGACAAAAGAAGAAAAGAAAAGTACTGTCGTTTTAAAAAAATGGGGATTAAATACATTGACTACAAAGACCCTGACTTTTTAATGAGGTTTTTAAATGATCAAGGAAAAATTTTACCTAGAAGAATCACTGGAACATCTTTGAAATACCAAAGGAGACTTTCTACAGCTATAAAAAGGTGTAGACAAATTGGTTTATTACCATATGTTGCTGACAACTTAAAATAAAAAACTTTAAATCAATATAAAAATGAAGGTTATATTATTAGAGAACATAGAAAAATTAGGATTTAAGGACGAAATTGTAACAGTTAAAAATGGTTATGGAAGAAATTTTTTAATTCCTAAAAGAAAAGCGATTCTTGCTACAGAATCATCATTAAAAGTTTTAAATGAAAAACTTAGACAACAATCTAAAAAAGAAGAGAAGAAAATATCAGATGCGAATTCTGTTGCTGAAGAATTAAAAAAATTAAATATCAAATTAAAAGCAAAAGTTGCTAAAGGAACAAAATTATTTGGAAAAATAACACTAAATGATTTCATTAAGGACTTAGAAAAACAAGGTGTTGAAATTAACAAGTCATTTATAAGTATACCATCTGCCAAAGAATTAGGAAAATACGAAGCTAATATTAGACTTCATAGAGAAGTGTCCATTACTATACCTTTTGAAGTTATTCCAGAATAATTAAATAAATAATTTATCTACTTTTTTGTCTATTTTAATTTATTTGATTTTTTATTAAATTTGTAAAAATTAAGGTTAAATCATCCTTAATCAGTTTTTAATTATTTTTAATTGCAATAGATGAAAATTTATCAAAATTATTTAAATGAAATTTCAGAAAGAGAGTCAACAGGCCTAAATCCAAAGCCAATTGAAGATGAAAGACTGTTAATTGAAATAATTAATCAAATTAAAGATACCAAAAGTAAATTAAGAAAATTATCCCTAAATTTTTTTATTTATAATGTTTTGCCAGGCACAACTTCTGCAGCTAAAGTAAAAGCAAATTTCCTTAAAGATATTATTCTTAAAAAATCAATTGTCCATGAAATAGATATAGACTTTGCATTTGAATTATTATCTCATATGAAAGGAGGTCCTTCTATTAAAGTTTTAATTGATTTAGCACTTGAATCAAAAATTGATATTGCAAAAAAATCAGCTGAAGTACTAAAAACTCAAGTTTTTCTATATGATAATGACACAAAACGTTTAAAAATAGCACTAGATGAAGGTAGTCAAATAGCAAAAGAAATTATTGAAAGCTACTCTAAAGCTGAATTTTTTACAAAACTTCCTGAAATAGAAGAAGAAATTGAAGTTGTCACATATATAGCTGGAGTTGGAGATGTTTCTACTGATCTATTATCTCCAGGAAGTGATGCTCATTCAAGATCTGATAGAGAATTACATGGAAAATCAATGTTTGAGCATAACAATATTAAACAAAAAGAAATTATTGAGCTACAAAAAAAACATCCTGAAAAAAGAATCATGCTAATCGCTGAAAAAGGAACTATGGGAGTAGGATCATCTAGAATGTCTGGAGTAAACAATGTAGCATTATGGATAGGAAAACAAGCTAGCCCATATGTCCCATTTGTAAATATTGCACCTATAGTAGCTGGTACAAATGGCATTTCCCCAATTTTTCTTACAACAGTAGGAGTTACTGGAGGAATTGGTATTGATTTGAAAAATTGGAAAAAGAAAAAAGATCAAAATGGAACAACTATTTTAGATAACGATGGTGAAGCTGTACTTGAAAAAAAATATACTGTTGATACAGGAACAATATTTACAATAAATACCAAAACAAAAAAATTACTATCAAATAATAAAGTAATTCACGACATATCACCTTCATTTACTCCACAAAAGATGGAATTTATGAGAGCAGGAGGTTCCTATGCTATAGTCTTTGGTAAAAAATTACAAACATTTGCATGTAACACATTAAATATAGACATACCTCCAGTATATGCAAAATCAAAAGAAGTTTCTCACGATGGACAAGGATTAACTGCAGTAGAGAAAATTTTCAATAATAATGCAGTTGGTATTAAATCAGGAAAAGTTTTACATGCAGGATCTGATGTAAGAGTTGAAGTAAATATTGTAGGATCACAAGACACAACAGGACTAATGACTGCACAAGAACTTGAATCAATGGCAGCTAAAACAATCTCACCTATATTAGATGGATCATATCAATCAGGTTGCCATACTGCCTCTGTATGGGATCTAAAAGCTCAAGAAAATATACCAAAACTAATGAGATTCATGAATGATTTTGGACTAATTACAGCTCGTGATCCTGAAGGAAAATATTCTGCAATGACTGATGTAATACATAAGGTGCTAAATGATATAACCATAGATGATTGGGCTATAATTATTGGAGGAGACTCTCATACAAGAATGTCTAAAGGAGTAGCTTTTGGAGCTGACTCAGGAACAGTTGCATTAGCGTTAGCTACTGGAGAAACATCGATGCCAATACCAGAATCTGTAAAAGTTACATTTAAAGGAAAAATGGAAGAACATATGGATTTTCGTGACGTAGTACACGCTACACAATCACAGATGCTTGAAAAATTTAGCGGAGAAAATATATTTCAAGGAAGGATAATAGAAGTTCATATTGGAACTCTAGAATCTGACCAAGCATTCACATTCACAGATTGGACTGCTGAAATGAAAGCAAAAGCCTCTATATGTATTTCAGAAGACTCTACATTAATTAGATCTTTAGAGATTGCAAAAGATAGAATTAAAATAATGATAACTAGAGGCATGGATAATAAAAATAAAGTGCTTCAAACACTAGTAGATAAAGCTAATAAAAGAATTAATGAAATTAAATCTGGTACAAAAACAGCATTAAAACCAGATGAAAATGCAAAATATTTCGCTAATTTTGAAGTTGATTTAGATATCATATCTCAACCAATGATAGCTGATCCTGATGTAAACAATGAAGATGTTTCTAAAAGATATACACATGACACAATAAGACCTCTTACATATTATAAAGGAAATAAAAATGTAGATTTAGGATTTGTAGGATCATGTATGGTACATAAAGGTGATTTAAAGATTCTATCGCAAATGCTTAGAAATTTAGAGAAAATTTATGGTAAAGTTAATTTTAAATCACCACTAATTGTTGCCGCTCCAACATACAATATAATAGATGAATTAAGAAATGAAGGAGATTGGGAAATATTACAAAAATATTCAGGTTTTGAATTTAATGATAAATCCCCAAAAACTACAGCTCGTAAAAAGTATAAGAATATGATGTATCTTGAAAGACCAGGTTGTAATCTTTGTATGGGAAATCAAGAAAAGGCTGAAAAAGGGGATACAGTAATGGCTACTTCAACGAGGCTGTTCAAAGGAAGAGTTGTAGCAGATTCAGATAGAAAAAAGGGAGAGTCTCTATTAGCTTCAACGCCTGTAGTAGTATTGTCAGCAATTTTAGGAAGAGTTCCAACATTAGAGGAATATAAAGAATCTATTATTGGAATAAATCTTACACAATTTTCTCCACCTAAAGAAAAATTATGTGCCTAATTTATTGAATCATATTTAGGAATATCTTTTAGGAAAGTATAATCTTCTTTTGTATAATCCATTTTACAACAAAAATGATCAATTCCATTTGTAATAATTAAATATTTAACTTTTAATATAAAATTATATTTAGCTATTTGATATAATACATCTTGAGTCAAAACAATTTTAGGTGATTTACATTCAACTATAGAAATAGGATCACCTGATCTGTTATACAGAACAACATCTGCTCTAGTGTTCATTTTATCATATTTTACAATTTTTTCAACAGCCATTAAACTGAGTGGATAACCCTTTTCCTTATGTAAGTAATTAATAAAATTTTGCCTTACCCACTCCTCTTTAGTTAAACTGACATATTTTTTTCTAACCTTATCAAAAATAAATAACTTTCCTTTTTCTGTTTTAAATCGTAGTTTGTAAATTGGCAGATTTAATGAGTCTAAACTTTTCATAATTCAAATTAAATGAAATATAAGGAAATAATAAATGAAATAGATAAAAAAATATTTCACCCTATTTATTTTCTTTCAGGTGAAGAAGACTTTTATATTGATTTAATTTGCGATTATATCTCTAAAAACATCTTAACCACTGAGGAGAAAGAATTTAACTTCAATATACTTTATGGAAAAGAAATTGATATTCTTAGACTTATATCTGAGTCAAAACAATTTCCTTTTGGATCAAATTATAAAATCTTAATTGTTAAAGAAGCTCAAAATATTCGAAACATAGAAAAATTAGAAACATATATAAAAAATCCGCAAAAATCAACCATTCTTATATTATGCTATAAAAACAAAGCACTAGACAAGAGAAAAAAATTCGCAAAAACTATAATAAATAATACAATTTTTTTTGAAAGTAAAAAACTTTACGAATCACAAATTCCTAGTTGGATAAAAGAATATGTTGCCAATAAAGGTTGGCATATAGACAACAATTCATGCAATATATTATCTGAATATTTAGGAAACAATTTATCTAAAATTTCAAATGAAATCAACAAATTAATGATTAATTCTAGTATAGGAAAAAAAATCACACCCTCAATTATTCAACAGAACATTGGTATAAGTAAAGATTATAATATTTTTGAATTGCAAAAAGCTTTGGGAGAGAAAGATATAATCAAATGTAATAGAATTATTAACCATTTTTCCAAAAATCCTAAAAACAATCCATTTATCTTAATAATATCATCTCTATTCTCGTACTTTCAAAAAATAATAATATATAAAACATTAAAAGATAAAAGTGTTCAAAATATATCTGCAAAATTAGGAATTAACCCATATTTTATTTCTCAATATAAACACGCTGTAAATAATTATTCGATAGAAAAATTAATTCAAATATTTAAATATATAAAATTAACTGACTTGAGAAGCAAAGGAGTAAATAATAATTCAGTTTCAGAAAAAGAACTATTAAAAGAGCTTGTATATAAGATATTACATTAATAAGATTTTTTTTATAGTAACTTACTATATTTGCAATATATTTTAACATATGAATAAAAAAATACTGATTTTCATTTGCCTAATTTTTTATGGGATGAATACATATTCTCAAAAAGGTACAATTAGAGGTTTTATTGTTGATCAGTCTTCATCTGAACCAATTACATTTTGTAATGTTTCAATTTATGGGACAACTTATGGGACCCAAACTGATCTAAATGGAATGTATACACTTTCTAAAATACCGGAAGGGGAACATTTATTAGTAGTGAGTTTTGTTGGGTATGAAAAAATAACAAAAAAAATTAATTTAAGTAATAATGAAATAATTAATTTAAATATTGAATTGAGTAGATCTTCTATTGAAATAGATGAAGTAGAAATATCTGCAGAAAGACAAGAAATGAAAACAGATGTAAAAGTTGCTTCAATCAAAATATCAAATGAAGATCTTAATTTAGTCCCTACAATAGGTGGAGAAGCTGACCTAGCTCAATATATGCAAATTATTCCTGGAGTCATTTTTACTGGAGATCAAGGAGGTCAATTATATATTAGAGGAGGTTCTCCTGTGCAAAATAAAGTTTTAATGGATGGTATGACTATATACAGTCCATTTCATTCAATTGGACTTTTTTCTGTATTCGATGCAGATATAATCCAAGCAACCGATGTATTCACTGGTGGATTTTCTGCAGAATACGGGGGAAGAATATCTTCAATTATGGATATAAAAATAAAAGATGGAAATAAAAAAAGACTACAAGGAAAGATATCATCTAATACTTTTGGAAGTAAATTATTACTTGAAGGACCAATAAATAAAATAAAAAACAGTTCATTTCTTTTTTCTGGAAAAACATCATATTTAGATAAAACATCTGAATCAATATACAACTTTCCTATGCCATATAATTATACTGATATTTTTGGAAAATTAACATTCGGATCAAATAACGGAAGCAAAGCAAATATATTTGGATTCAACTTTAATGACCAAGTTAATTACCAAGGCATTTCAAATTTACAATGGAGTTCTAATGGTATTGGTTCAGATTTTTTATTGATACCTGGAAGCAGCCCTGTTTTAATCGAAGGCAATTTCGCATATTCCACATACTATATTTCATTAGATGAATCATCATCAAAAAATAGAGAAAGTTCAATCTCAGGAGGAAGCATGGGGATAGATTTTACTTCATTTCAACCAAAAGGCAAAATTAAATATGGATTTGATGTATATGGATTTCAAACAAAATATAAAACATACAATTCTGCAAACTCTCTGATTGAATTAAATGAAAATAGTTCAGAATTTTCAGCTTATGTTAATTATCAATATAATACTGGTAAATTTATTCTAGAAAAAGGACTAAGAATTCAAAAGTATAATCTAGGATTATCCCCTGAACCAAGGCTAGGGGTGAAATTTTTAGCTACAGATTTTCTTAGACTAAAACTTGCAACTGGTCTATATTCTCAAAATATTATTAGCACAATCTCAGATCGAGACATAGTAAATCTTTTTTATGGATTTATTTCTAGCCCAGCCAACCTGCCATTAGATAAAGATGGTAATGAATATAAAAATGAAATCCAAAAAGCAAGACACCTGATTTTTGGAGGGGAATATGATATAAACTTAAAAATGGATTTACAAATTGAAGGATATATTAAAGATTTTAATCAGTTAACAAATATCAATAGATCTATGACTTCTAATTATGATAATGAATTTATTGTTGAACAAGGAATTGCCAAAGGAGTAGATTTTCTATTAAAATATAAAAATAAAAACTTGTATTTATGGACAGTTTATTCTTTGGGGATAATAAAACGTATAGATTTAGAAAATGAATATTTCCCACATTTTGATAGAAGACATAATGTTAATTTTGTTACAAGCTATACTTTTGGGAATAACAAAAGTTGGAAAATTGACACTAGATGGAATTTAGGTTCAGGTTTCCCTTTTACACAAACTCAAGGTTTTTATGAAAACATACCATTTTCTAATGGAATTAACACAGATTATACTTCAGAAAATGGTGAGCTTGGTATAATTTATGCTGATTTGAATGAAGGAAGACTACCATATTATCATAGATTAGACCTATCTATATCAAAAAAGATAGAAATTAATAAAAAAACCTTTATTGAGATTACTGGATCTGTGACTAATGCGTATAATAGAGAAAATATATTTTATTTTAATCGTGTTGAACATGCAAGAGTTAACCAACTTCCAATTCTTCCTAGTGCAGGTATTAGTATTAAATTTTAAAAAATATTTTTTCTTTATAATAATTTACTCAATAAAATAATAAGTTTTCATAACTTAGCATCCCGTAATTATAATCAAAAGATTTGAATCCAAATACAGTTAAATATATATTTGTTACGGGCGGAGTAACCTCTTCTTTAGGAAAAGGGATAATATCTGCATCATTAGGAAAACTTCTCTCTTCTAGAGGATATAAAGTAACAATTCAAAAACTAGATCCATACATTAATGTTGATCCCGGCACGATGAATCCATATGAACATGGAGAATGTTATGTTACTAATGATGGAACTGAAACAGACTTAGATTTAGGACATTATGAAAGATTTCTTAATATTACAACTTCACAAGCAAATAATGTAACTACTGGAAAAATATATCAAACTGTAATAGAAAAAGAAAGAAATGGTGACTACTTAGGTAAAACAGTACAAATTATACCGCATATTACTGATGAAATACAAAATAGAATTCAAATTCTTGGAAAAAAAGGAGACTATGATATTGTTATTACAGAAATTGGGGGAACTGTAGGTGATATTGAATCATTACCATATATTGAGGCAGTTCGTCAATTAAAAAGAAAACTAAATTCAAATGCTTTATTTATCCATCTAACATTACTACCATATTTATCTGCTACTGGTGAATTAAAAACAAAACCTACTCAACATTCAGTAAAGCTACTATTAGAGTCTGGTATTCAACCTGATATTTTAGTATGTAGAACAGAACATAAGATGAATGAAGAGATTAGAAAAAAAATATCATTATTCTGCAATGTTGATGAAGACTGTGTTATACAAGCATTAGACGCTAGTTCTATATATGAAGTTCCAATTTTTATGAAAAAAGAGAGATTAGACCAAGTTGTTTTAGAAAAATTTGATTTAAAAATTAACAATATTAAAGGATTAGAAAAATGGGAAAAATTTCTAAAAAAATTAAAAAACCCATTACAAGAAGTAAACATATCATTAGTCGGAAAATACATTGAACTGAAAGATTCATATAAATCAATCATAGAATCATTATTACACGCAGGAACTGATATTAAATGTAAGGTAAAAATAAATTGGGTTCATGCAGAAAAGATAAATTCTGAAAACATAAATAAAATATTTAAAAATTCTAATGGTATTATAGTAGCACCTGGATTTGGTGATAGAGGCATTGAAGGTAAAATCATTTCTGTAAAATATGCCAGAGAAAATGAGATGCCTTTTCTTGGAATATGCTTAGGAATGCAAACATGTGTAATTGAATTTGCAAGAAATGTATTAAAATTAAAAGGCGCAAACTCAACAGAAATGAACCCTACAACAGAACACCCTGTAATTGATTTAATGGATAATCAAAAAAATATTACAGAAAAAGGTGGAACAATGAGACTTGGATCATACCCATGCAAACTATCAAAAAATAGTAATTCTTATACAGCATATAATCATGAAAACATTATTGAAAGACATAGACATAGATATGAATTCAACAATGATTTTCTTGAAAAATTTGAGAAATACGGAATGACAGCTACTGGAATTAATGAAGAAAATAATTTAGTAGAGATTGTAGAAATTGCTAAACACCCTTGGTTTGTTGGAGTTCAATTTCATCCAGAATATAACAGCACAGTAGATAGTCCTCATCCAATTTTTATAAGTTTTATAAAAGCATGTATAAAAAATAAAAAACATGAAACAACAAGATAAAAGTTCATTTACAGGATTGCTATTAATGGCAGCCATTTTAATAATTTTCAATGTTTTTGTATTTAATAAAGATACTGAAACAATATCAAAATCTGAAAATATAAATAATTTTAATGAAGAGAATCTGAGTGAAAATAATTCAGAAAATAAATTGATTAATAAAGAATCTTTCCAAAAAATTACAGAAAAAGAAGAAAATTATATTTTAGAAAACAATAAAATTATACTAGAATTTTCAAACAAAGGTGGTAAAATAACCTCAGCCAAAATAAAAAATTATTATAGTTATAATGAATACAATAAACATTCTAAAGATCTAAATTATATCAGACAACCAATTGAAATATTTAATGGGGAAGATTCAGACTTCATAATTAATGGAAATAGAAATATAAATACTAATACTCTTTTTAATGTTATTGAAGAAAAAAATAGAATCACTTTTGAAAAAAAATACTCCGAACAATCTTTTATAAGATTTATTTACACTTTAAATGATGATAAGGAAAACTTTTTAAATCTAAGTATTGAGTCAAATGGAATTGAAAATCCAGAATTAACTTGGACTATTGCTGCCCCTCATACTGAAAAATCTAAGACTAATCAAGAACAGTTTACTGGTTTTTACTATCAAGAAGAGTACTCTGGTGATGTTGACTACACTTGGGATAATAAAAGTTTTGAAGTAAATGAATTCAATACAGAACTAAATTGGATAGCATTTAAGCAACAATTTTTCAGTACAATAATTAATGCTGAAAATAATAAATTTAATAGTGACACAGAGTTTAAAGTAACTCTAGATGAAGAAGACAAATACGTTAAAACTCTTTCATTAAGAACAAATATTAAAGATGGAGAAAGTAAATATTCAATTTATTTTGGACCTAATGATTATAATCTATTTAGATCATATGAAAATGGATACGTTGAAATTTTTCCATTAGGGTTCATGGGAATAGATACGTTCGTGAATAAATATATTATTATTAAACTTTTTAACTTTTTAAGGAACACCTCTGGAATTACTAATTTTGGTCTGATAATTTTAATATTAACAATTTTAATAAAATTAACACTATCACCTTTAACATATAAATCATATTTATCACAAGCTAAAATGAAAGTTTTGAAGCCTGAAATTGATAAAGCAACAGAAAAATATAAAGAAAAAGACCCATTAAAAGCACAACAAGAAACTATGAATCTTTATAGAAAAGCTGGAGTAAGCCCTATGGGTGGATGCTTACCTATGCTTATTCAATTTCCAATACTAATTGCAATGTTTAGATTCTTCCCTGCGTCTTTGGATATGCGACACAAATCATTTCTTTGGGCTGATGATCTTTCTTCATATGATTCAATATTAGAATTAGGATTTAACATCCCTTTTTATGGAGATCATATAAGTTTATTTACATTATTAATGTGTCTTTCTACTTTAATGTATACACATATGAATAGTCAGATGACATCTGCACAAATGCCTGGAATGAAATGGATGATGTATTTAATGCCAGTGATGTTCTTAGGATTTTTTAATAATTATGCTTCTTCATTAACATACTATTATTTCTTAGCAAATATTTTTACATTTTTTCAAATGTACTTAATGAAGAGATTTGTAAATAATGAAGTATTATTAGCACAAATAGAAGAAAATAAAAAGAAACCAAGAAAAAAATCTAAATTTCAAAAGAAATTAGAAGAACTGCAAAAAAAACAAGAACAAAAAATGAAAAGAAGAAAATAATAGATTGAAAAAAATTTTTGTTATAATCTTCATCTTATCAATAAATTCATGTGGACTACATCTATTAGATAAAAAAAATGAGAAAAAAATTATTTTAACTTATGCATCAGGACCATGCAATGGGACATGTCCAGTATATAAAATTATATATTTTTCAGATGGAACTGGATTATTCAATGGTATAATAAATACTAATATTATAGATGAATACTTTAAATACTCAAAAAGAGAAATGAGGAGTATTATAAAATTATCTGAAAAAATAAATTTTACTTTAATTCAAAATGAATTCTTTTCTGAAGGATTGCAAGATGTTTCAATAAAAGAAATTTCAATTTTAGATCATACAATTAGAATAAACGAACAATCATCAATTCATGAATGGAAAGATTTAAATTTACTTCTTAAAAAGATAAATGAATTATATATAATTGAATAATAAATTTCTATTTTTTTATCTTAGATAAAAATAAATTCATCCCATCAAACATACTTTCATTAAGATTATAATAAATTTTATTATTAAGATAGTCATACGAATTAATATATTTAGGAAAATATTTAGAGTAATTTGAAATAGCATTATCAATATTATTTAAACCATAATCGATAGCATTATTAAATTCTTCTATAAAACCTGAACAAATAGCAGTGCCTGACATCCAACAAGCAAAAACAAAAGGTAATCCTGTCATTTTTTTCCATGTTTCTGAAAGATCATATACAAATGGATATATATTATTAGATGAAAAAGCTCTATCTCCAATTATTAATCCCGCTGTTTTATCAATAATACCATCTTCAAATCCCGGTTTTGATTTAATAAAAAAAGGATTAATCTCCCAATATTCTCTACATAGGATTTTAAGCAACTCAACTGAAGTATTAGATTGATAATCTAGCAAAATATTTTTTATGTTTTCAATAGGCACATGAGAATATAGACATACAGTGTCTACTGATCCGTCAGCTGCTATTCCATAATTATTAATCACACTAATATTTGGCATAGAATTTAATGTGACTACAGGAGCTAATGAGATATCTGAAACTCTATTTACAAGATTAGAAGAGCATTTAGATGGATAATCTAATATTAAATTAATTTTATTAGTAAAAGAAAAATGATCAAGACCATATAAATAAGGAGCACTATTTAAATATGAAATTACAGAAACTATATAACTTTTCATGAATTAATTATTGAACTATATATATAATAAATAATATACAAACTTACAGATAACTTTAATAAAGTGCCAACAATAAAACCAAATAATGAACCAACAGCAACTTTAAGTGAATTCTTAAAATTAAGTTCTGTTATTGAAGCTAAAAAAGCTCCTAAAAAAGTTCCAATTAAAAAACCAAAACCTGAGAAAAAAAACATTCCAATTAGCAATCCAAATATTGATCCATTAACTACTCTTTTACTACCTCCAAAAGTCTTAACCCCATAGATTTGACAAACAAAATCTAATATAGTTACAGATACAACTATAACTGCAAGGTAAATTAAAATATTAATATTACTTTCATTAAATATATATAACTCTGAAATTAATAGCGCAGAATAAGAAATTATTGGACCAGGTATTACAGGAATAAAACATCCTAATACTCCAATAAACAATAATAATGTAACAATAATTACAAGAATTAATTCCACTAAACAAAATTAAAAAATAAGAAGCAAATTTTGTAATTTAGCAATAACGTTTTTAAACAAAAAAATATGGATCTAAAATCATTAAAATCTATCTCACCAATAGATGGAAGATATTCTGAAAAAACTGAAAAACTTCAAGATTTCTTCTCAGAGTACGCACTTATGAAATATAGAGTAAAAGTTGAAGTAGATTATTTTATTGAACTCTGCAGAATACCGTTACCTCAATTATCGAATTTTCCTGAAAATAAATTTGGAGAAATTAAATTAATTCATAGTAATTTCTGCGAAATTTCTGCGAAAAGAATAAAAGAAATTGAAAATGTTACAAATCATGATGTTAAAGCTATAGAATATTTTATAAAAGAAGAATTTGAAAAAATAAATTTAGGAAAATTCAAAGAATTTATTCATTTTGGACTTACTTCTCAAGATATAAACAATACTGCAGTTCCCTTATCAATTAAAGATGCTTACAATAAAGTAATATTTCCAGAGATCAACTTTATAATGGAAAAATTAAAGAAATTATCAATTGAATGGGCAGATATTACAATGTTAGCTAGAACTCATGGTCAACCAGCATCCCCAACTAAATTAGGAAAAGAGATCTTAGTATTTTTTGAACGAATTGAAAATCAAATGAAACTAATAAACAGAATACCTTTTAGTGCTAAGTTCAGTGGAGCTACAGGAAATTTCAATGCACATCATATAGCATATCCTAATATAGACTGGAAATCATTTAGTGATTCATTCGTAGAAAAAAATTTAGGATTAAAAAGACTACAAAATACAACACAAATTGAACATTATGACAATCTATCTGCTTTTATGGACGGAATAAAAAGAATTAATAATATACTTATTGATTTATGTAGAGATATTTGGGCTTATATCTCTATTGATTATTTTAAGCAAAAAATTAAAAAAGGAGAAATTGGATCTTCAGCAATGCCACACAAAGTAAACCCTATAGATTTTGAAAATGCTGAAGGAAATTTAGGTGTTTCAAATGCTCTATTACAATTTCTTTCCAATAAACTGCCAATTTCAAGACTTCAGAGAGACCTAACAGATAGTACAGTACTAAGAAATATTGGAGTTCCTCTTTCTCATAATTTAATAGCTTTTTCATCTATACTTAAAGGACTTGACAAAATAATATTAAATGAAGAAAAAATCAAAAATGACTTAGATAACAATTGGGCAGTTTGTGCAGAAGCAATACAAACTATTCTTAGAAGAGAAGGGTACCCTGAAGCATATGAGATATTAAAAAGTCTTACTAGAAAAACTAATAAAATTGATTCAAAAACTATTTCAAAATTTATTGATGAACTTAAACTCAATGAAAATATTAAGGAAGAAATGAGAAAAATATCCCCACATAATTATACAGGAATCTAAAAAACTATCTTACACTTCTCAAGAAACTCATCCCAATTCCAAATAAAATGACTAAGGTATTTTTTAAGTTCATTATATAAAATAGGATTTGGTTCATTTTTCCTTCTTAAAAGTTCTGATTGACAATCATTTATTTTGTATTTATCAAAAATAGCTATCGCCATACTATCAATAGTGTCATTCTTTTTATTTACTAATTCTCTAAAATACATCTCATAATTTAAAAATAAATCCATAGAAATTTCATTATCATCACCTATAATTGGGAGTATATTATCTATGACTTTATTTCGTAAAATCAAAGTCTCTGACTCTTCAAACTTTGTTGACATTAAATAAATATTTGCAACAAAAATAATTAGTCTAAATGATCTTAAATCTTCATCTTTAATATTTGGACTTTTTTCTAAGTTTTGATTGTGATTCAAAAATGATTGTATTTCAGAAAATCCATTATCCACAACCTTATTAAGCGCTACAGAAAGGATATTTGACACATCATTAGATGAAACTTTTTCTTTCTTTGAAATCCCGAAAAATTTTAACATATCTAAATTAATTTAAAATCAGTTTTCACTCTATTTACTAACTTATCAGCAATTGAAAGACAAGCTGTTGCTGCTGGAGATGGAGCATTTAAAACATGAATATTTTTTCCTTTTGTTATAATCTTAAAATCATCAATTATTTCTCCATCTAATCCAAGAGACATCGCTCTAACACCTGATCTTCCTTGCTTAATATCACTTAAATTTAATGAAGGAATCATTTTTTGTAATTCCCTCAAAAATAATCTTTTTGAAAATGATCTTTTATATTCATTTAAACCAAATTTCCAATGATTTATAAACAACTTCCATGTTCCTAAAAAAGTTAATGAATCAATGGTGTCT
>MDTG01271688.1_pt1 | contig 29496 bp, 23 predicted proteins | sample 811421 | NCBI WGS metagenome assembly MDTG01 (sample SAMN05326645, study PRJNA326480) | marine metagenome | isolation source: seawater | place: Pacific Ocean: South East | collected 2011 | reverse complement strand
TTATATACTTCGAATAAGCAGATTAAAGAGTTGAGTAAATTTGATTACCAACATATCAAAAGAGAGACAGTCGAGGTGAAAAATGGAAATTACGAAAGTAGCTGAAGAATCTGCCGTCGTCGGCGAAGGCCCGTTGTGGAATTCCGAAGAGGGGTTGTTGATTTGGACGGATATTGCCACGGGCCGAATGTTTTCTTTCGATCCTTCTACTGGCCAAAATACGCTAATCCATGACGGGTTCAATGTGGGTGGTTTCATGCAAAATGAAAAAGGTGGATACGTATGTTTTATTCATAATGGCGTGGTGCTTTGGAGGTCTGATGATGAATGGGAACGAATCTACCCTGAAGAATTTGAAGGAGATGTCTTGGCGTTTAATGATGTGATAGCGACTCCAAATGGAGGTGCATTTGCGGGTACTTATTTCGAAGATCGCAAGGGTAAGCTTTATTACTTTAGTGCTGAAGGATCAGTCTCTATCATTGAAGAGGGGGTTGGTTGTTCAAATGGGATGGGTTTTTCACCGGATTTAGCAACTATGTATTATACGGACGCTATGGCTAGAGAAATTTATGCTTATGATTTCAATTCAGAAACTTCACAGCTTTCCAATCGGCGGCTTTTTAAGAAAATTGATAGTGATCTTGGTGTACCAGACGGTATGACGGTGGATGCTGATGGCTACGTATGGAGTGCTAACTGGTTCGGTGGCTGTATTATTCGATTTGATCCAGAAGGAAAGGAAGAAAGGCGTATTCAAACACCTGCATTACAAACTTCCAGCGTAATGTTTGGTGGTGAAGATCTGGATGAATTGTATTTTACATCAGCCGATTTTCTTTGTGAACCAGGGACTGAATTAGATCCAGTGGGTTATGATTGGGATGAATACCGCCAGAGCTATCGTGGAGGTGGCCTTTTTCGGATTCGCGGCATAGGTGTTCAGGGTAAGAAAGAGTATAAAGCAAATTTTGAGTGGTCGCAAAGATGATGGAGTATCGTAGCCTAGGTCGTACGGGTGTTCTGGTTTCGCCTATTTGTATAGGAACAGCTTTTCGTAGCCAAGAAAATGAGAATGTTTGTGTTCGAGTCATTGAGCATGCTCTGGACAGAGGCTGTAATTTTATCGATACGGCATTATACGGAGAAGGAAAATCTGAAAAGATAGTGGGGCGTGTATTAGAAGGACGCCGAAATGACGTAGTTTTGACTACTAAAATTTTCAAAACACTTGGTGAAAACCCCAACGCCGGTCGGCTAAACCGTCTCAATATTATGAGCGGTATAGAAGCCAGTCTCCGCCGGTTGGGAACCGACTATATTGATCTCTATCTATTACATACGTTTGATAAAGATACTCCGCTCGACGAGACATTGCGAGCCCTCGACGATCTTGTCCGGCAAGGTAAGGTGCGCTATATAGGTTGTTCTAATTTTGTTGCTTGGAAAATGGTTGAGGCCTTGTGGATAGCTGGAGAAAAAGGTTTAACTCCATTCGCTTGTACTCAGTCACAATACAATCTTTTGAACCGGATCGAAGTTGAACCAGACTTGATGCCTCTGTGTAAGCAATTTGGTATTGGAATAATGGCTTACAGCCCTCTTGCGATTGGTCTTTTGACAGGACGCTTTCGTCGAGGTCTAACGCCGCCGGAGGGTACTCCTTGGAGTGTTGGAGAGAATACAGGGTTGAGTCCGCATAAGTATAGTATAGAAGAAGCACTCGATGAATTTAACGATCGCGTCATCGAGATCCTAATAGATATTTCTCGGCGTTATGAAAGGACGCCTGCCCAGGTGGCCATAGCTTGGATTCTTGATCACCAGGAGATTAGCGCATCAATTGTTGGAGCAGACCTTCCCGAGCATGTGGATGAAGTTTTGGATGGATTGCTGTGGTCATTGCCCAATGAAGAGCGCACACTTTTAGATCAGGTCTCTGAGCGTCCTGTCTTAAGAAAATTTGCTTAAAGTTTTGTTTTCATTTTCCTAAAGTAAAGAAAAAAATATGAATGAAGATGAGAAATATCTTTTTGATTTAAACGGCTATTTAGTTTTGTGCGAAGTTTTAAGTCATGTTGAAGTGAATAATCTCGATACGGCTATTGATAGCCATGCTGATCAGATGCAGGAAATAAATCGGTCTTTGGCTGCTGATTCTATAGCAATGCAGGGCGCGTCGAGGCGTATGGGCTGGTCCTAATGATCTTTTTTATGGTGATTACATAAAATCTATGACTGATCAGCAACGCATGGTTATGGAATCACCTCATGTTAGGCGTGGTTGATTTTTGGTTTTTATGTTTCGTATTTCAAACGAGCTAATTTAAAATGACTGCTACAAATCTTTATTACATAATTTTAGTTTTTCTAATTGTAAGTTTCATTGTAGATAAAATACTTGAATATCTAAATGCAAAATGTTTAACAGACACTCCGCCACAAGAATTAGGTGATATCTACGAACCTAATGAATACAAAAAATCACAGGAATATAGTCGAACGAATTATAATTTTGGGCGCCTGACGTCAACTGTTTCTTTTTGCGTAACATTATTTTTTTTGCATTTGGGTGGTTTTGAATATGTCGATCTGATTGCGCGAGAGTATGGCGGTGGGAGCATTCCAACGGCCTTGTTTTTCTTTGGCATAATAATGTTCGCCGGTGACTTAATTTCGATTCCTTTTTCATACTACAGCACGTTTGTTATAGAGGAGCGCTTTGGATTTAATAAATCTACTCGAAAAGTCTTTTTTGCTGATATTGTGAAAGGATGGATGCTATCTGCTCTGTTTGGGAGTCTGATACTATCAGCTATTATACTTCTTTACCAATATATAGGAGAGGATTTTTGGATTTACGCATGGGTGTTGCTAACAGTTTTTACCATAATAATCAATATGCTTTATTCTAGTGTGATCGTTCCACTGTTCAATAAGCAAACACCTTTAGAAGATGGGGTGTTAAAAGATCAGATCTCAGACTATGCGGCGAGGGTCGATTTTGATATAAAAGATATTTTTGTAATTGATGGTTCAAAACGCAGTTCAAAAGCTAATGCTTATTTCTCCGGTTTTGGTCGTAAGAAAAGGATAACATTATACGATACGCTAATCGATGATTTAGAAGTGGATGAGATTGTGGCTGTTTTAGCACACGAAGTTGGTCACTTTAAAAGAAAACATATTATTTCTAACATGATTATATCTGCAGTGATTACCGGTGCTACTTTTTATGTTTTCTCGTTATTTGTCTCAAACCCGCTTCTTTCTTACGCGCTAGGTGTTTCGACAAGTAGTTTTCATGTGGGTTTGATTGGTTTTGGATTATTATACAGCCCAATGAGTGAAATTTTTGGTTTGTTAAGCAACTCAATTTCACGCAGATTTGAATTTCAAGCTGATAAATTTGTAAAGGAAACATTTGAGTCGGATGCTTTGGTGCGCGGATTAAAGAAATTGAGCAAAAATAATTTGAGTAATTTGACGCCTCATCCCGCCTATGTGTTTGCACGTCACTCTCATCCCACTTTACTTAGAAGGATTAGAAATCTCAGATAAAGATGTCATTCTTAGAAGCTGATGTTTTGATGAAAACCTAATTAAGACTATTCCATTTATTGTCAACAACACGGGTAGAGGATAATTGCTGTGAAAAACCAAACCATTGATTTGCTCTTAAATCGTCGATCCTTGGTTGCATCTAAATTGATTGATCCAGGACCTACCAAAGAAGAATTGAATCTGATTTTACGTTGTGCTATCAGAGTTCCCGATCACGGTAAGTTGGCACCATGGCGGATAAAAGTTTTTGAAGGAGCCGCTAAAGACGATTTGGGTCGAATGTGGGGAGATATTTTTAAAAAGAATAATCCTGATGCTTCGCCTGCCCAACTGACGGCAGAATATGAGCGTCCATCTCGAGCTCCCGTACTGCTAATTGTTTCGACAAAACTTCAAGAAACACGTATTCCAAAATGGGAACAAATATTATCTGGGGGCGCAGTTTGTCAAAATGTTCTCGTTGCGGCCAGTGCTTTGGGATACCATTCTCAATGGTTGTCAGAGTGGCCTAACTATGATAACGAAGTTAAGGCTGTATCTGGACTAGAAGAAAACGATGAATTTCTTGGATTCATTTATATCGGATCAGCAGAAGAAAAACCGTCAGAAAGAAAGAGACCGATCTTCGAGGAGATTGTTTCGTTTGCATGATAAGAGGTTTATTCGGTGCTACATCGTTTTGATCTCGAGATATTTTTTCTAACCTGAATTGGCAGAGGTTGACTATTTATGGGAGACCTGGATTTTTTTGTCGAAGGTTATACAAGTGACGTAAGTTATACTTCGGGAGACTCGGTTCAGTTACATGTTTCCTCTTCTGTTCAGTTATTTTCGATAGAAATTTCACGGATAGGGGATAAGCAAGAAATCGTCCTACGAAAGGACGGTGTGTCGGGATCGGTGTTCCCTGTCCCCGAAGATGCATCATCTCGGGGATGTGGTTGGCCTATCGTTTGGGAATTTACGGTTCCGCATGAATGGGAAAGTGGTTATTATCAAATTCTTTTTCGGATTAATGATCAAGGTGATTCTTTTACTAAGAGATGCTCTCGTGAAGCTACTTCAATAGCATACTTTGTCCTCCGTCCGTCTATTTCTTGCGAATACTCTTCGATACTTCTTCAGTTGTCAACGAATACCTATGCAGCCTACAATAATTGGGGAGGCTATAGTCTCTATGGCTATCATGGGCGTGGTGGCGTTCAAGGTCATAGAGTATCATTCGAAAGGCCAGATCGTGGATTATTTGACCGATGGGAAAAACCGTTTGTATCTTGGGCGGAGAGGTCAGGCTATAAGTTAGACTATTGTAGTAATCTTGATTTAGAAAGGCATCCTGAATTACTTGAGAATCGCGCGCTCGTTTTGAGTGTAGGTCACGATGAATATTGGTCGGCGGGAATGCGAGATAATGTAGAAAATTACGTAAAATATGGTGGAAATGTTGCTTTCTTTAGTGGCAACAGTGTCTGCTGGCAGGTTAGAAGTGAGAATGATGGTCGAGCGCTAACTTGTTGGAAACAACGATTCAATCAGGATCCGGCCTATCGTGCAGATCGAGCAATGTTGACTACGCTCTGGAGCCATCATTTGGTAAAACGACCGGAAAATCAACTTACAGGTGTTGGTTTTTTGCATGGTGGTTACCATTTAAGTCATGGACAACATATGGACGGTTCAGGGGCTTATACGGTGCATCGTCCTGAGCATTGGGCCTTTTCGGGTACAGATATTCGAATAAATGATGAATTTGGAGGAGAAGAGACCATAGTAGGCTACGAGTGTGATGGTTGCGAAATGGAGTGGAGAGACGGTTTGCCATATCCGACGGGAAACGACGGAACGCCGACAAATTTCCAAATTTTAGCTACAGCCTCGGCGCGGTGGCACCCAGATGATTCTGAATGGTATGATGCATGGAAGCCAGGGCATGAGGGATGTGCAGTTATGGGTTCATATCAACAAGGAGGCATGGTATTTACTGCTGGAACCACGGACTGGTCTCATGGTTTGGCAGGCAAAAATGCAACTGTTGATAAAGTGACAAAGAATGTTCTCGATAAACTTTCTTTTCCTTTCAAATAATCTGATGTCTTGTTTTGATGGAAACCATTTTTTTGCATAGTCTAAATGAAAATCGCTCAACAACTATTGATTTGAAGACTAAGGTGAGTGAATGCAATTATTTTCACTAAATCATTTTTTCTGGCTTGGTGTCACAATTGCTTTTGTCGTTGGATGTTATACGATGAGACTGATACATCCAAACTCTGTTTTACATCAAATATTTAGATTCAGTTTGTTCATATTGGTTTGTTTTAATGAGTTAGCGTGGTTTTTATACCGCCATTATGTAGCAGAGATTACCATATCCAAAAACCTTCCATTACATCTGTGCGATATTTCAGTATTAATTATGCTTTATACGTTACTTTCGAAACGTTCATGGACGGGAGAATTATCATATTTCATGGGTGCAGTTGGTGCTTTACTTGCTGTTTGTATGCCGGCAATAGATGAAGTCGGCAGTATTCGTTTAATTGCCGAGATCCGTTATTTTATCACTCACATTGCTTTAGTAGGAGTTGGGGTTTATTTCACTTTTGGACGGCGCAGCTTTCCGTTTTATTCATCTATTTGGAGGAGTTATGGATTTGTAAATTTATATGCACTATTGATCACGCCATTAAATGTTTTATTGGGTACAAATTATTTCTTTACGATTTCAGCACCACAACAATTAACCTTTCTATTTGTATTTCCTCATTGGCTATTCCTTATTGGTGCTTCACTCGTTTTTTTAATCATCTTTCATTTGCTTTATATCCCTTTTATTGTCTTTAATCGATAATTTTAATTCAAATATTTATAGAAATTTACCGACAAAAAGACGTTATCCATGGAGATCAAACTTGTAGCCATTACCTTTTAACTGAGATGTTTGTAGTCGCTCCAAAATGCGAAGGCGCAACATATCTTCTACTATTTTTTTTTCGGGTTTCCCTGCTAAGTTTTCCTGTTCTTCCGGGTCGTTAATTAGATCAAACAGCATATACGATTGCCCATCCTCGTTCAAGGCGATTTTCCAGTCCTTATTCAAAAGCATTATTTCACCGCCATATTCAGAAATTGCATCTGGCCGATGTTCGCGATTTATGTCCTGCAATATCGGACAAAGTGAACGAGCAAATTGCGGATAATCAATAATACTATCTGATAACTCCACGATTGTGGGACCAACATCAAACCATTCTACAGGAGAAGAGCACGTTACGCCCTGCATAGTTCCTGGGGCACTGATGAGTAGAGGAACTCTAACGGCCCCATCCAAAAAGTTAGATTTGTAGAGTAATCCAGCATCTCCATTCATTTCTCCGTGATCGGATACGAGAATGATCACGGTATTGTCAAGCTGTTTTCGAGCTGAAATAGTATCAATTAACTGACCAATTTGATCGTCAATGAGGCTTATGTTGCCAGCATAATTTGCGCGCAAAGCTGCAACATCATGAAAACTTAAATCGGGAGAATCAGCGAATAGTTTATCGAGATTACCTTTAGGACGACCATTACAATCCTGTGGAATAGATCGAGCAGCAGGCATGTCGCTTGGTGAATACATTTTTGAATAAGGGTCTGGTGCATCCCATGGTTCATGAGGTCCACCAAAGCTTACCCAGCAACACCACGGTTGGTTTAAATCATAGCTTTCAATGTATGATTTTGCACGCTGTCCTACGTAAGTATCGGCATAATATTTGAGTCCCAGTGTGGATGGACGTGCTACGTACGGCTTGTTTTCAAATCGATCTTCATAGTCTGTTTTGTAGTCGTTCCAAACCCCTTCTTTTCGCCACCATGCAGTCATATGTGAAAGTATATGTTGGCTAGCTCGTGGTCCACCTATTTCGTCAACATCATCCAGTCCATACGTTTTCATAAGGAATTCGCGTTCGCGGAGGTCGCCAGTGTGAGGGTGAAGATGTGTTTTGCCAAATAGGCTAGTTCGGTAGCCAGCTTTCCGGATTTGTTGCATCCAAGTTGGTTGATCTTTACTCATTTGACTTCGTTGATTTGTCCATACACCCGTGTTATGAGGGTAAAGACCGGTTGCCAAGCTTAGGCGAGCCGGTATACATACTGGCGAATTTGTTACGCAATTAGTAAAACGCACACCTTTTGCAGCGATTCTATCCATGTTGGGTGTTTGCACCCAATTACCGCTACAATTCATTGCGTCGGCGCGCTGTTGATCTGTCATTATTAGAAGAATATTTGGTTTTTTCATTTTCTTTTAGATTATTAGAATGTAAAAACGCAACCAGAGAAGTAAGTAGATTAGGTGTGTTTAACGGTTTGCTGGATGGACTATTGCAAAATAGCTTGATATAGATTAGGCCGCAAGGTAGTTAGACTACGCTGGAGCTATAACTTCTGGTCTTTAATTGTCGATTAGAGTGGCCTTAGGCTTTATATTCATCCACCCGTCTATCGTATATTGGTATAAATAATGGAAGATGTTTGAGGAGATCGATTTAAATGAAAAAAATTCCTTATTGGATAATTATTATCGCTACAATGATGGGTAATTCTCAATTCCTTTTTGCGCATAATGGAGTTATTGCAACGGCCGCAAATATAGATGGGATCACCATAGATGGTGATTTTTCTGATTGGCCTGAAGGTCTTGAAAAATATCCCATTGAAGATGCCGCTTTTGGTGAACCCCCAACCGATGAATTCGATTTTAAAGCACATTATCGGATAGGCTATAATGAAGATCTACAGGTTCTTTACGTAGCTGTTACTGTTAAGGATGACCATTTAGTAATTGACACAACCGATATGTGGAATACGCAAGATGGTTGTGAAATTTACGCTTATCTAAATCACTTAGAGGTGCCGTCCAGTTCGGAAAGTGGGGCATATTCAACGTTACAGTTTTCTATTTATGGTGATTCTCGACTCACATATGGAAAGACTAAACTTCGCGCTCCGTATTTAGTTGAGGTATTACGTTTCGATAATACTATTCAGTATGAATGGTTGGTAAATGTTGGACAATTAGCCCACGGGATCCGGCATTTATCACCGAATTCAGCCATCGCTTTAGATGTTGTCGTGGTAGATAAAGATTTGGACGATAGTTTCTCTTGGATGACGTGGGGACCAGGAGTAAATAAATGGGGATTTGCAGATCGATTAGGAGATATACTACTTGTTTCTGAAAAAAACAAACTAAGTGTTGTTTCTGGTAAAGTTCATTGGAGTAACCTAGAAGCAGGTAATAAGCACGGATTTATACATCTTTCAGCCAACCAAACAAAAACACACTTGAGAGTTAAGCCTGATACAACGGGTGAATTTTCTGTTGAGTTGCCTGCGATGGAGTATAGTTTCCAGGCTGGATATAGGCGACACTTAAGTGATTCTATTTCAGCTAAAGTTATACCCTCAAGCGATGTTACGCTTCCTCCAATTTCTTTTTCGGATCCGCCTTATGGCGAAGTACACGAAATAACTGAAATGTTCTCTGTTGTTGCGGGGGAAGGTTCGAAGATTGAAGATTGGAGTTTATATAACATTCATGATGGTTTGCCTGGGAATGAAGTCACCGCTATTTCAAGGGCCAATTCTGGCCAAATGTTACTTGGTACGCAAAACGGAATGAGTTTTTTCGACGGTTCAATCTTTACCATATTAAAAAAAACTGACGGTTTAGCAGGTAATCAGGTAAGTGCTTTCCATCAAGCGTCTGATGGCACTCTCTGGATCGCGACGTCTTCCGGAATAAGTAGGTATATGAACGGTGAGCTTACCACATATACAGCTATGGATGGTTTGGCTGGGAATTGGGTTACCTCAATTCTTGAAGATCGTAACGGTGTGTTATGGACGGGAAGCCTTCACGGTGGTGTCTCTCAATTTAACGGCGAATCATTTGATAAAGTCGATACAGGACATGGTTTTAGTGTCAGAGACATAGTACAAGATGGTAATGGGGTGATATGGATAGCAACCACCAGAGGTCTTACTTCTTTTAACGGCGAAGAGTTTGTGAATTATACCATGGAGAATGGATTACCGAGTGATGATATAACAGTTATTTACGAAGCATCAGATGGGAAGCTATGGGTTGGCACAAAACCTGGTGTAGATGGTGGAAAATGGGATATGGCTGGAGGTGCTTTTTTTATACAAGATGGAAACATCACGATAGCACCGAGTTTATTTGAAGACCCAACTGATATTCCGATTTATAATGAAGGGTATAGTAGACGCGAAGTTTTAAGTTTGTCGGAAGATTCAGCCGGAAATATTTGGATAGGGACGGCAGGCGGGTTGTTTAAAGTAAAGGATCAACAAGTTGAACAGTTTTTTGTCGGTGGTAACGCTACGGATATAAACATAAAATCTTTATTCCATGATGGCGTCAATCAATTATGGGTAGGCACCAATGAGGGAATTAGAAGGTACGATGGAGCGGTTTTCTCCTCCTTTTCTCTAAGTGATCTCTATACAACTGAAACGATTTCGATTATTGAAGATGATAAAAATCGGATATGGGTTGGAACAAAAAATGGTGTCCGAATCATAAAAGATGGGAAGCTAAGTCATGAAAAAATTATTCCTGAATTATCTGATACTCCAATAGACTATCTTTACCAATCTCTTGACCAAGGCGTATGGATAGGAACCTCGTCGAGTATTTACCAATATCAAAATGGTAACCTAAGAGAGTTTTCAAGGAGTATGATAGCCCGTGATGATTCGATTGGGCTTGCAGGTGGGGCACCTGTCGCTAAATCGAGCCTGTTTGATTCTACCTATGTGCGTTCTGCTTATCAGGACAAAAAAGGGACTTTATGGATTTCTGTAGTCGATGGATTATTTCGTTACAACGAAGGTGATTATAATCTCCTGACAATATCTGATGGCCTAGGAAGCAATGAAATTAATTCAGTGTTCGAAGATTCGGAGGAGACGCTTTGGGTAGCTACATCAGACGGGGTGAGTAGATATGATGGAACCTCTTTTCATAATTACACGACCGAAGATGGTTTGCCAAGCAATTGGATTAATTCTATAAGTGAATCCAAGGATGGAAATATTTGGATAGCTACTACTCAAGGTCTTAGTTCGTTCGATGGATCAAAGTTTAAGAATATAAGGAAACGAGATGGTTTATCGGGTAATAACGCGAAGTCACTTTTTGTTGCTGCAGATAGTACTTTGTGGGTCAATACTGAAGGCGGTGTTTCTTATTTAAAAGATAGTGATTTAAGGCTTTTGACTCTGGCTGAAGGATTACCCTCGAACGAGGTAAACAAAATGTTGGAATTAACTAATGGAATAAAATGGTTTGGAACCGATGAGGGCATAAGTCGTTATGATGGGTCGCTGGTGCAAAATCTACTAAAGCGAGACGGACTAAACGGTAATTTTGTGAAGGACTTCTTAGAATCTGAAAACGGTGATTGCTGGATCTTGACCGATCTCGGTGTGACGCGGATCAAGCCAGAGGGTAGCGATCCGAAGGTAATTATTTCCTCGATTGTAGCAGATGAAACTTATGTGCCGGGGATGCAAATTCAAATTCCAACAACGCAGAAACAAATTGCAATCAATTTTCAAGGATTGTCATTTCAAACACGTCGGAAATTAATCAATTATGCTTATCGTCTGAAGGGTTATGATGAGGAGTGGCAATACTCGCGAGAGAATATTGCGTATTACGAGAGTCTTCCAAGTGGTCGTTATGAATTTCAGGTTAAGGCAGTCGATCGCGCATTTAATTATTCTAAATATCCAGCATCGATTCAGTTTGAGGTAATATTTGTTCCAGAAGCGACTTCAATTGGTTTTGGTGAGATAGAAGTACTTGATATTTTTGCTTCTTTTTACAAAACCTATGGAATAAGGCCTGCAGGGCAGGCACAAATTTATAATAAGAATGAAATTCCAATCAAGGCAGTCCTCCAATATTATTTGCCAGAATTAATGAAACGGCCAACGCAGAGGACATTCACAATACCCGCGAAATCCAAGATTATTCTTCCTTTTCGTGCTCAATTAGATAACAGTTTATTAGAATTTCGTGGCCAACAGACCTGGGAAGCAGAGGTCAAATTATCTTATAGTATAGGAAATCAGACAGTCTCTGTTGAGAAAAAGGTGCCTCTTAAAATTCACGGTAGAGGCGCCCTCACTTGGGAAGAGATGGGGAAAGCAGCCGTATTTGTTACGCCAGAGCATGCTCCAGTAGCCGAATTTTCAAGAGGACTTCTCTCGGAACATGAAGATTCTACTGTAAAGAATACGTTAAACAAAAATATTAACCGTGCAGTTTTAATGTTCGAAGGTCTGAATGCATTAGGTGTTAAATATGCACCCGATGCAAATACGCCATTTCAGAAAACTCGTGGAAAAGTTGCAGCTTTGGATAATGTTCAATATCCCTTTGAGTTATTAAAATCCCGTTTGGGTGACTGTGACGATAATACGGTTTTGTATTGTTCATTATTGGAAAATTTGAATATACGAACGGCCTTCGTAGATGTGCCCGGTCATATACTAATGATGTTCGATTCGGGTGTGTCAAACACTCGTAAGTTAGGTCCATTACTGCCCGAATCAATGTTTGTTGATTTTCGAGAAAACTTATGGATACCAATAGAGGTGACAGTACTAGGAGAAGACCGACTTTTCTTTGATGCATGGGAGTTAGGAGCCAAAATTTTAAAAACAGTCGATGTGAATCAGCCGGGAGTGATAACGACTGTATCTGAAGCTTGGGACAAGTATCCGTATGGAGATTTGAAGGATGGGTATTCTATAAATTTGCCTACTGCGGATTTGTTGAGAAATAATTTGCGAGAGAATTTTGAACGGATCGAAGACCTACGCAATAATTTTTTTGAGATTACTTATATCCGACCGTTGCTTCATGACCCGAATAACGACTTAGTACGGTTTAATATGGCGAAGGCTCATATCGAATCTGAAGAGTTTCATTTAGCATTGGGACATCTGCCACTACTCTCTGCAGAGTTCAAAGCTGAGGCTCTTTACCTAATCGGATATAGTTATGCAGGATTAGGAGATTTCGAAAATGCTGCAGAATATGTGGAGAGAGCTTTAGAGATAGACCCAGACCATACGGGGTACATGGAATCCCTATGTTGGATTTATTGCGAATTAATTTCCATTAGCTCTGATATTTAATTAATTGAAAAGTTTAGGGAAATAAACGAGAAACTACGTAATATACTTTGACCATTTCTGATTAAAGCTTGGACTTTCAAAGACTTCTGGATTAACCACACCTTCTGGTCGTTTTCCGAGGGAGAGGTTTAGCATACTTTGGCACGCAACCCTTCCAATATCTCTAAATAGCTCGTTTGTCCAAGCTATAGAGTGAGGTGCTAAAATAACATTATCGAGAGTTCCGAATCTATGAGGTGATAGAATTGGCTCTTCTTGGAAGCAGTCGATAGCAGCCCCCGAAATTTTCTGATTTATAAGAGCATTGAAAAGTGCATCTTCATCAACTATACCGCCACGACTGAGGTTTAATAGATAAGCAGACGACTTCATTAGTTTTAGTTGTCTTTCGCCGATCATTCCACGAGTCTCTTCGTTTAATGGGCAATGTAGCGAAACAAAGTCGGATTCCATCAAGAGATCGTCGATTTTTTTTACTTTAGTTACATCGAATTTGGAGTACATTTCGCTTCTGATTTGTGGATCGTATACGAGAGCTCGGTTCATTCCAAAACCATTAAGTAATTCTACAAGGGCTTTGCCAATACCACCAAATCCTATAATACCGAGAGTTTTATCTCGAAGCTCAGAGCCCATCAGTAGATTTCTCTTATTCCAACGTCCTGTTCGAACAAGTTCGTTTTTTTTTAAGACGTGATGTGTTAATGCTAACATCCAAGTGATCGTCGCTTCTGCTACAGACCTATTTACGGCTCCTTGGGCAATTAATAGCAGCACATCGTTAGCAGTACAAGATTTAACATCTATGTTATCATATCCCACACCAAAGCGACTTATCGCTAATAGCTGTTCTCTGTTTCCTTTTATGGAATCGGCTGTGACACTCGGACTAAGCACGAAGGCAATATTATGGCCCAATAATTGATTCGAAGTAATTTCAGTTGTGTGTCCAGCAATTTTTGATGCGACGATATGATCAAACCCTTCGAAGACATCAAGGCCAATATCTTCATACAAAGTATTTCCGTTTTCGTCATAAAAATCGGCAGTTAGGCCGATACTAAATTTGGCGCTTTTCAATACGAGCTCGATTCAAATTAAAAGTAACATGCTTTATTTTGTTCTTAGAACTTTTAAATACATAAATTTCTTACGTGTCAGTCTCGCGGGTCGAGGCTCGTTTTAGGTTTTTTATCGCGATCAACAGTTTTGAGAATTCCTCTTATTGAGCGTAACAACATTCCAGAGTCTGATCCGATTCCCAACATCCGAAAGCCTTGTTCTTTTCGAATTAGCAGGTTGTCATTGCTCGTCGACATGACTCCACAGTACTTATTATGGTCCACAATGATGTTTTTAATGTTTATGATTTGCTCTGCGATCCCAGGGCCTTCCCACTGCCCTGGGAAGCCAGCAGATGCTGAAAAATCTGCTGGTCCTATGAAGAATGTATCGACGCCATCTACTTGACACATCTCTTCTATATGGGGTATGGCCGAAACTCGTTCAATAAGAGGTATGACTAATACGTTCGTATTAGCTTCATCGGCATGTTCTTCAAGACATTGCCCCCAAACGGTAGCTCGTTCGCCACCTATGCCACGCCGTCCAGATGGCGGGTAGTGGCAATCCTGCACAGCTTCTTGCAATTGCCGGTGATTATCCACTCCAGGTATAACAACGCCGTCGGCACCCATATCTAGTACACGTTTACTAAGCGATGTACTCCGTTCTTGTATCCGAACTAATATCACAGTACTACTTCGAAGGCCAGCACGGATATGCTCGTTTATGTCTTTCCAATCTAAGTGGCCATGCTCTACATCAATAACTACCCAATCTAAATCGAGAGCAACTGCTATGTCTGTTATGCTTGCTGATTCTAAAGTGACCCAAAGCCCATATAAGGTCTCGCCTTTGGATAACTTTGTTCGAAAATTTTGGAGAGCTTGAATTTTCATGGATTTCAGTCCTTTAAAATGTCAAACACGATATTATTAATGAATGCGATCCAATGCTATTCGGGAATGAGAAGAAGTATAACCGTCGTCGAAAGGCTTTTTGAGTTCGGGGATGGCCTCTTTAGCTTTCGGACCGATCTTAGCAAGGGCAAGGGCAGCATTATGACGGACCCAACTTTCTGGAGCTTTTAGGGAGGTTCTGAGTTTTGAAACAGCTTTGGCCGAATCGGGTCCAATATTACCAAGGGCTTCGATAGCATTTCGTTGGACCCATGGCGAAGAGTCGTTAAGTAAATTCAACAAGAAAGGAACGGATTTAGACGCTTTCTCTCCAATGTCTCCTAATATATCAGCAGCTGCAGCGCGAATCCACCATTTGTCGTCTGACAGAAGTTCAATGAGGCAGGGTATAGCCAATTGTCCGATAGATGAGAAGCCTACCGTTGTATCTGACTGGATAGGATTTGTATGAGGTTTTTCTGAATTTTCTTCTAAGTTATTTTCTGCTTGTGATCTTAAAGCTTCTACTAGCGTAGGTATTGAATCTTGGCCTATATCTGCTAAAGCATATACTGCCTCAATGCGGTTTTTTTCGGAATTAGAAAGCAATTTTAGTTTAAGCTCCTGGAGAGAATTTTGGACGTTGAGGTTGGTTTTTTCGGCACCACGCATCCAGTCCCAGGCTCTAATACAGACCGCTTTCGGTAGATCATTAGTTATGTGGTCCCAAGAAGGGCTTTTATGATCCCAAGTGGGCATTTTGGGTTCGCTCATTCTTGCGAATAGAAATTTGACCATAAAACGATCTTGCTGAGTATAGTTTGGCATAGCCCTATGCCAGAGATCATAATGGACAATCGTAACCGTCCCAGCTTTTCCGCATAAAGGTAGCTCCTGTTGTCTCAGTGCTTCCGCGTGCGTTGTATAATACTGCGTTGCTGGTAAGATTGAAGTTGGGCCCATGTCTAATGTTGTATCTTGTGGATAGTAAAATGCCATCACCCAACGTGTTCGATGGTGTCTTACATTTTGATCGTCTTCGTAGCTATCTTGATGCATATTTTGACCCTCAGAGCCACTTAAATTTTGATGGCAATGGCGATGTGGGTGAATAATATAATCAGGACCCAGCAGGCTACAGAGAGATCCAGTTACGTAAGGGGCTTCCAAGATCATGTTTAGATCGGAGACTTTTGAAAGGATTTCGTTACCTGGATTTCCTTCTGTCGCATAAAGTGTCTTTATTTTTTGGTGTATTTTTTCGTGAAACGATGGTGGTAGGCCTGTCTCTATTGTTGTATAACCGTTAACGATATAGCTTTGAATTTCTTTGTCGGTCATCAGGATAGGGTCTGACAAGATTATACCTCCTTTGCCTTGGTTTTATCATATCTTATGTGAATAAGCTAATTTAGATTAAGCCAAAGGTAAATGGACTGGTAGTCAAGATTGAGTAAGTATTTTTAATACCCATAAATATTTCAATGTGTAAGTGTGGTTATTAGCGAAACTATAATGTTTTTTAGGGAGATATGAATGAAAATTTGGGTAGATGCTGATGCCTGTCCGGTAGCGATAAAGGAAATTCTTTATAAAGCTGCTGATCGAACTCAGACTGATGTGACTTTGGTAGCGAATCAGTATTTGCGCGTGCCCAAATCGGAATATATTCATGTCCTAGTGGTTGATTCGGAGCTTGATGCCGCTGATGAAGAAATAGTGAAAGTTTTACAGGATGGGGATTTGATAATCACGAGCGATATACCGTTGGCAGCTGAAGTGATACAAAAAAAAGCAGTAGCACTGAGTCCACGTGGTGAAATATTTTCTTCCGAAAACATTGGATCTCTATTGAATATGCGTGATTTTATGCACACCCTACGTGCCAGCGACATTGAAACAAATGGGCCTGCGCCACTGAGTGCTGCAGATCGTAATCAATTTGCAAACCATCTCAATCGCATACTAAGTTCGCAGTCGTAATTGTTGTTTTAGCTGTTGTCAAATTCGGTATGGGACGGCATAAAAAACTCGTAACGTTCAGGATCTGCATAGCCGTCTATTTCGGCATGAGCCAATCCTGGACTTGTTATTGTATACTGTACAATTTCTTTATTAAATTCACTAACATTTTCGGCATTAAGATACGCTTCTATCGGCATCCATCGACATTCGGAAATTTCTTCTTCTTGAATTGTAATTTTCTTACTTCGTGGCTTTAACCGACATACGAAATAAATATCTGATTTTCCGTAGCGGTAGTTGTGCCAATGTCGAAAGCATACTAACGATTCAAACTGAGCTTCTATTCCTGTTTCCTCAAAAACTTCCCTCTCCACAGCATTCGATAGGTGTTCACCCTCATTTAGGGTTCCGCCTGGTAATTTGAACCTTGGTTTCTCTAGATTTTGGGTTTGGTGTTTTTCGCTAACAACCAACAATTCACCATCATCGTTTAAGACAACTCCACCTGCACCGACATAGTGAGAAGAAAATGCTGGAATGAAAGCTTCAGCTGATATTTGATACGTCATCATGGTGTAATCTTCACGACAATGATGAAAGACAAAACCATATTCAGCTGCTACGGGAATTAATTGAACTTTTGCAAGTGGAATTTCGATCCACGCTACTAAAAAACCGTCATTTTTCCATGAATGTAATGAATTTCTTAAAAGTTTACTGAAATTATCTACAGAATCAGGCAATGAATTGGTTGTTGTTAATACTCCCCCGAAGGGATTAGTTGAGAATTCTAATGTTTTCATTAATGGGTCTCGCGTATGATGAATGATTTAAATCAATCTCTCAATTTTGATTGTCTCTTCAAAATGAACTGCGAAAATAGATCCTGGTGCAAAGTCAAAAGCAGTTAGGTTTTCTATTGGACGTTCTTGCCAGTATAAAATTGCTACAACTATCGGATCTCGATGCGAAACAGCCACAACTGTTTTGTTCGCATGCTCAATAAGTAAATCATCAACAAAATCGAATAATCGTTTACGGATATCATTTGCGCTTTCTATATCGGGATGCGTGCCTTCGTCGGTTATGTAGGGTTTCGGCAAAGAGTCAAAAGGTTTTCCTTGAAAACTTCCAATCTTTGTTTCGATGATGCGACTGTCTGTTTGGATTTCTAATTTAAAATTTGAGGCTATTAACCCGGCTGATTCTTGTGTGCGCTGCATAGGGGATGCGTAGACGACTTGCGGTGGATTAATCTTTAATTTTTCAATTGCTAACGAAATTTGTGTTTTTCCCGTATTGCTTAATCCGAAACCAGGGAGTCGACCGTAGACTATACCCGTGGGATTATGTACTTCTCCATGCCTGACGAAATACAGTGTTTTCACTAATTATTTTTCCTTTGTTTACGTCTCAGCGAAACAATTAGAGGTTTCACGTCTCCTATATCTACGCGATGCTTCTCTAATATTTCAAAAAACCCGGTTAAGCGAATAGCCGTGTTTAAATCTTTCCATTTTAGTGTCATTAGTACGACAGTACCTTGCGATCGTAAGCGATAATAGAATTGTTGCAATATGCGAACGTAAAATCTTTCAAAGTTTAAATGGTTACCAAAGCGAAGTCCGTATGGCGGGTTAGTAATGATGTGATCAAAAAAATGTTGAGGAAATATTGTGTTTAATTCACGGGCATCTCCCTGCAAGATTTGAATGCTTTTCGTCAATCCTAAACCTTTGATGTTTTTTTGTGCACCCTCTACAATATAGGGGTCTATGTCGCTTCCGTAGAGTGAAATTTTTGAGTTATAGTGAGCGGCTTCGAAAAGTATTGTACCGGAGCCACAAAAAGGATCTAAGATAGCTGAGTCTTTCGATGGCTCAACTTTTCCTGATTGCAAGAGGGCGTATGCTATTGATGCTTTTATTGCGATTCGCGGTTGGAACTGTCTTTGGAATCGTTTACTAAGCGACTTTTTATGAAGAGGAATACCGAGGAAGCAAACGTCTTCAAAAATATTGACATGTATATCAACTTCGGGGTTTTTTAAGTCGACGGAGGTATTATATTTTCGCCATATTGCTGCTCCTGCACGACGCTCTACGTCCATACTTTTGAAGTTATGCTTGCCTGTACGCTGTGTTGTTATACGAAAGCTTCGGGCTTGTTCTAAAATAGGAAAAGAAATTTTCCCAACTTCGTTTTCTATTTGGGATAGCGGATTTTTATTTTGTATATCAAAGTAGTGAATCGGGACGAGGGCAAAATGAATTGAGCGCAACTGAATCGCCAGTCTATATAATGGGATATTTTTTGGCGTAGTTATCCAGAGTTGACCACCATAACCGAATGGTTTTTTAGTGATATGTGGATTATTGCAGCCATTTTTTTGAAGGGAGTTTAATAACTCATTTTTAACAATTTCCTCTAAACCTGAATCAGAAATTATGAATAATTGATTTTCTTGGAGGTCTTGCGCAGCCACAAGTCCCGTAGTAATCTCGAAAGGATGTTCAAATTTTGTCATTTTTAATAATGTAGCCACATTGACCTATCGGAGCCAAATCCAATGCGCGTTGCGACCTGTAATATTCGCTGTTACCCTGCAGAAGATGGGCCAAATCATTGGGAACTGCGGAAAGAATTCGCCCTTAGTGTGATACGAGATTTGAGAGCAGATATTATATGTTTCCAGGAGTTATGGTTACCGCAGTGCGATTATGCGCGCGATATTCTGACCGATTTTGCGTATTTTGGAATAGCAGATGAAACACAGACAGATCGCCCTACCAATGCAATTTTTTACCGAGAAGACAAATTCAGCTTGGTTTCTCCTGGTGGATTTTGGTTATCTGAGACGCCTCATGTAAGTGGTTCAAGATCTTGGGGTAGTGCTTGTGTTCGTTTGGCAAATTGGCTGCGGTTACGTTGTAGATCAACAGATCGAGAATTTCGTGTAGTTAATACCCATTTAGATCATGTTAGTCAAAAGGCTCGTGAAGAAAGTGCCAAGTTGATTTGTGAGGACGCAGAGGTTTATGGAGATGAATACCCTCAAATACTAACCGGCGACATGAACTGTGATTTTGAAAATTATGCGATATCGCAATATTTTTCTGGAGGTTGGAGGGATTCATATAGTGCGGTGCACGGTATTTCGGAGCCAGGCCATACGTTTCATGCTTTCAAAGGTCCTGAATTCGAGGGAAATGTAGGGAAAATGGATTGGGTTTTTGTTAGGGGTTGCGTAAATATTTTAGCTGCGTCAATAATAGATCATAACATAGAGGGTAATTATCCCAGCGATCACTACTTTGTTACGGCTGATGTTGAGTTATAAATTACCCGAATGTAACAAAAATTTGGTTCGATAGAGTGACAATTTGATAGCCTCATGGTTAGGATCTGGAAAGAATAAGATGAAATGAACAATCTGAGACAATTTTTAGACCTATTACGCAGAGAGCGAGAAATAGTAGAAATAGATGTATCTGTTTCGTCGGATCAAGAATTGGCTGAAATACATCGTCGGGTTGTAGCCTCTGGTGGACCAGCGTTGCTATTTAAAAATGTTGAGAATGCAGATTTTCCCTGTGTAACAAACTTATTCGGTTCGACTAAGCGTGTGGATATGGCTTTTGGAAGTCGCCCAGAGCGGTTTATAAAGCAGGTCGCTGATATTGCACAAGAATTACCAAGTGTCTCTCCCCAAAAGGTTTTCTGGCGTAATAAGAATATTATTCCCGAACTTTTGCGTGTTGGTATGAAGAATGTGAGTCAGGGGCCTGTTACAGAAATAATGCAATCCCAACCAGATTTGACTCGCATTCCAATGCTCAAGACGTGGCCGGAAGACGGTGGTCATTTTGTGACGCTTCCGTTGGTATATACGGAAGATCCTGATACAGGTCACCATAACTTAGGAATGTATAGGATGCAGAGACACTCTGCTCGGACTATGGGTGTGCATTGGCAAATTCAAAAGGGTGGGGGTTTCCACCATTATAGTGCTGAAAAACGAAATCAATCATTGCCCTTGGCTCTTTTCGTAGGTGGTCCTCCAGCACTTATTCTATCTGCCATAGCTCCTTTACCTGAAGGTTTGCCAGAATTGATGTTAGCTTCTTTGTTACAGGGGGAGCGCTTGCGTCGAGTTAGACACCCCGATGTATCGTTACCGCTAATAGCCGAAGCAGAATTTGCTATTTGTGGAGAGGTTCCTGCGTTGATTCGTCAACCTGAGGGACCTTTTGGTGACCATTACGGCTATTACTCGTTACGGCACGATTATCCGATTTTGAATGTTTCAAGAATTTTTCATCGTAAAGATGCAATATTTCCAGCAACCGTAGTCGGGAAACCCCCGCAAGAAGACCTTTATCTTGGTGGCTATATACAAGAGTTGATGGCGCCGCTCAGTAAGTTGATCATGCCAGCAATTCGGGCTATATGGAGTTATGGGGAAACGGGATACCACTCACTGACAGCGATTGCGGTAGAAGAGAGATATCCACGTGAGGCAATGAAGTTCGCCTTCCAAATATTGGGTCAGGATGGGGGTCAGTTAAACCTCACCAAATTTCTATTGGTTATCGATGCTCCATTCAGTCTTGGAGATTTTAGGAAAGTCTTGGAATATGCTCTTGAGCGAACTCAATTACAAACAGATTTATTTATAATCGCGAATTTGGCAATGGATTCTCTTGATTACACTGGGCCTGAGATTAATAAAGGTAGCAAAGGTATCTTAATCGGAGTGGGAGATCCGGTACGAGAATTGCCAAGAAAATATGAAGGTGAATTACCAACTGGTGCGATATCTGTTGGGATCTTTTGTGGAGGGTGCTTGGCAGTACAAGGTCCCTCCTATCGAGAGAATGACAGTTACGCTGAGCGATTGGCGCGTGATCCCAAACTTGAGGGATGGCTCATAGTTTTTCTGGTAGATGATGTAAGTATAGTAGAGAAAAATATTACATTTTTATGGAGCACTTTTACGCGTTTTGAACCTGCAGGAGATGTTTATTCTAAAGAAACATCTTTGCGCAGGCATCATCTATGTTATGATCCACCTATTGTCCTCGATTGCCGAATGAAGCCGGGCTATCCGGCTGAAGTTGTTGTCGATGAAGCTATTATGAAGCAAGTCACTACACGTTGGGAAAAGTACTTCCCGTATGGTGGGATCGATGGAAGCGAAGATCTCATGGGATACAGGGGTTTTGAACGTTTAGACTAAACATCGGAGTTATTCTGTATGGAAAACACATTGGCATATATGGGAATTGATGAACTTTCCTCTATGCTTCGAAGACGTGAAATTTCTCCTGTTGAATTGACGGCGTACTACATAAATCGAATTTCCGAACTCAATCCACGTCTGAATGTTTTTATCGAAGTCGCCATAGATAAAGCAGAGGCTCAAGCGGATTCTGCCGAAGTTTTGATGGCTAAAGGAGAATTTATAGGCCCATTGCATGGTATACCCTTTGTCTTAAAGGATTTGATTGATGTAAAAGGCCTTGTTACTACTGGGGGTTCCATTTTACGTCGTACTGAAAAGGCACAAACAAACGCATATATTGTGGATAAGTTATTCCAGGCAGGTGCGGTAATGATAGGTAAAACGCACATGGTTGAATTTGCGTTTGGAGGCACAGGTGTGAATCATCATTACGGGACTCCTTGGAATCCATGGGATTCCGAAATACATCGATTGCCGGGTGGCTCGTCGTCTGGATCGGCGGTCGCTGTAGCCGCAGGCATGTCACCTATTGCGATAGGTTCAGATACGGGAGGATCGGTTCGTATACCTGCCTCATTTTGTGGTATTGTAGGTTTAAAACCAACTTTTGGAACAGTTTCTAATCAAGGTATCTTACCTCTTGATCCTACGCTAGACACCTTGGGTCCTTTAGCACACAGCGTAGCTGACTGTGGATTAATATACGAAACCATTTCGGGATCAGATATACATCGCTCTGCTGATTTTATTTTGAGCGCTGATAGATTCAATAAAGAGTTAAAAGATCTGCGTGTATGTTTACCCCGAGAGTATTTTTGGACTGACGTGGACGAAGAGGTGGAGGCAGCGGTGAGATCGTCGGCTCAGATTTTTTCAGACTTGAATTTGTGGGTTGACGAAATTTCTCTTAAATGCTTAGAAGATCTCTCGGCGTGGCGCGCTGGACCCAGTACGACGGCAGTAGAAAGTTATTTTTTTCACAGGGAACAGTTAGAAAGGAATTTTAGCAAATTTGATCCCATTGTTTCTATGCGGATGTTGGAGGGTAGAAATATTTCAGCAGTAGAGTTCCTCGGACAACGAGACAAATTAAAAGATCTTCGTGCTGCTGCTTTGAGGGAGTTAGAGTTGGTAGATTTTTTGATCACACCAACCACACCTTTTCCCGCTTTACCGCTTAGCGAAGTGGATAACGATGAGATGTATCATAAGATAAATGGCTTATGTCTGCGCAATACAAGTGCTGTGAATTTATTAGGGCTATGTGCCATTAGTTTGCCTTGTGGATTAACCCGAGGCGGTTTGCCTATCGGTTTGCAGTTGATTGGCAAACCGCATGATGAAAAGCGTTTGTTACAATTAGCTTATGCATATGAACAGTCGTTAGGACCTCTTAATTCGCACCCCGAACTTAGTGCAACTTAATAAGCAATAACTTGCCAAAAGAAAAATCGACGGCTATATTTTTAATGCTATTTTTTGTGCTCCCATCGTCTAACGGTTAGGACCCAGGGTTTTCAACCCTGTAATCGGAGTTCGAGTCTCCGTGGGAGTACCATTAATTGGCTCCTTTATGTTGTTGTAGGAGTCTAATTAGGAGGGATACTTTATTTTGGGTGTCCCTCCTCCTTTATTTCTATGCGTCCTATTTTTTTATAATTCTACTTCCCTTCCTATCGACAATTATTTTAACTTCATAGCGTTGAATTTTTGTAATCATCGTCTATCGAATTTCTATTGTTAGCTCCATTTTGTGGATTTGTTATTCAAATCTGGCAGTTATCAGCTATTATTTTTTTAGGAGATGAATAGTTATGGCAAACTTATCTGTAGTTGATAAAATTTTTTTTAAGGATAATGGATATTTAATAAAGCGAAATGTTTTGAGTGATGATCAAATAGAAGCCGCTCGGTCATCGCTTTGGAACGGTATAAATGCAGATCCTGCTGATTCTTCGACTTGGGTTGGTGCCGGACCTCGCGTTCCCTGCTCAGGAAGTGATCCAGCAATAAATGCTACTGTAAATGGATCATCTGTTTTTTCCATGATGGAAGATATGGTAGGGCGCAACCAACTTCAATCAGCTGGACCCGGTCCTAATTTAGTTTTCCCTTCCGGGGATAAACAGTGGGACGAGCCTAAACATGGTCATCTTGACGGGTATTATACGCCAACGAATGGTGTGCCCGAGGGCACTGTAGGTTATATGACAGTGAATGTCACGATCTACGTTGAAGATGTCGGACATCAAGGCGGATGTTTTACTGTTTTCCCGGGAACTCATAAGATGGCACATGAATATTTTAGGAGGCAGTCTCTTTTATCAGTTCAAGGCGGATCTTCCAAAGAGATTTGGTCTGATGATGAAATGCCCAAGGCTGTAGAATTTACGGGAAATAGAGGTGACGTTTGTTTTTGGCATGGGCAAATGGTGCACACAGGAACTAAAAACATTAATCGGAATATTAGGATGGCTTTGATTGGTCGTTATCGTAGGAAAGATAGTAATGATATTTGTTTTGAAACTCCTGACGATATGTGGAAGTATTGGGAAGGGATTCAATAGTGCATTTAATATTTAGTCCTACGATATGTCCTAAATTACAGTTGCCGGACGTTTTAATCATGGCAAAGAGCTCTGGATTTAGCCGAATTCAGTTGGAACGTTTGGGAAGTGCAAGCAGTCCGGTACAAAACGATACGTCTGTAAGCATGGTTAGGGATCGTCTAGATGCCGCGATGATAAAGCTATCAGGGCTCACTGTACGGTCTTTGACAGGAAGGAAGGCGGATAGTGATGAGCGAAACCTTATCTACAACCTAAGACAGATCGAATGGGATATTCATTTGGCACGAGCACTACGGACTAAAAATATTGCACTGAGTGGTGGAGATGAAGGTCCAGAGGCTTTTGAAGATTTAATTGAAGGCATAGGAATACTTATTAGCCAAATTCCAGATGTGTCCATCAGGCTAATGAATAAATCAGGTAGTTGTTTTAATAATTTGCAGGACGCTCAAGAAATACTTTCAAAAGTTGATGATCCCCGTTTTCAAATAAGAATCGATGCAAATGAACTTTTGATTTGTGGTGAAGATGTAATTGAATATACGTCTGCTATAGGCGATCGAATTGGGGAGGTTGCAATACGGTGCGGTAATGATACTGAGTTTGGAGATTTAGGTTACAATGAAGAGCTTATGGATAGATTTATTGCTCGGCTAAAAGACTTGAATTTTATGGGTTCCTTGATTGTCCAAGGGAATCCATCGCCCATTCAAGAGGGTGTAGATCTATTACAAAGTGTACGCGAGAATATCCAGAAGATGATTAATTAAAAAAAGAGCTTTTCATTGTTTTTACCGATTTGTGGAGATTTTCTTATGAACGAAATAATTTTTGATGACTTTCGTAATTGGACAAGCGATCGATTTATATGTTCCCAAAATCGACGTGGGGCAAAACTTGCGCCGACGTATCTATTAGCTCACGAGAGTGGGTTTGTGGGTGACGTAAGTAATCAGATAAATGACAAATTTTGGTCTAAAACATCATTTGATTTGTACTCGGATCGAATAAAGGGTGCTGAATTACTTTTTTATGTGAATGATTATAAAGGCACTCGAACTAATCCAATGAAAATAGCTGTTAACGGAAATACGATTGCACATCGGCAGAATTCGGATCGGATGTTAACGGGCGGATGGGACCGTAAGCGGATAAGTGAAAAATATTTAAAAAAGGGTTCAAATATTTTCGTATTCTCTCAAAATGGAATGTTATTTGTGGATCCACATTCCAATGGTATTGCAGATTCTCAACCAAGTAATAGTGAGCGGAGTTTTGATAGTGGCTTAAATTGGCACACCGATGCTTTGGGCGATGGTTTTGATGTTTGTGGCGAATATCTTGTGCGTCTCCGTGTGAGGGGTTACCCGCCTCAAGGCGTATTGATTTCTCCGGTTATTGATACAGCTGATGCTAAAGGTTTAGGAGTAATTTCCTCACGATCATCTATTGTTAGCGTTCAGGTAAACGGAAATCTGGATAAACCAAGTGGAACAAAAATTATTTTTGAGATGCGCTCGGGATCTACTCCTAAATTTGATCCGCGAAACTGGAGTCCATGGCAGCCTGGTGCAAAAGCACATTCCACGGGTCGTTTTGTACAAGTAAGGGTTTTGTTGAAGACCCAGTTTGCGGACAAAACCCCAATAGTCAAACATTTAAAATTAATCGTTAATTCAGTAGAGTTACCTCGAGACAGACAAGTCGTCGAGCTTATTGAAATTGACCAGCCAGAATTTATACATAGTTCTTACCCATTTGCGTATTTAAAACCTCACTCACGCTTAGATCGTCTTCGCAAACAGTATTGTTTGGATGACGTGATTGCTGCAGGGACAACAGAAATAGAGCAGTTAGCCTTGCTACGTGATTGGGTGCATAGCCAGTGGTTAGGTTGGCAATCTGATAAGTATCCTTATTGTCCCTCATGGGATCCTTTAGAAATACTTGAAACCACAAAAGGAAATTGGGGGTTCGGTATGTGTACTCATTACGGAGCTACCTATGCTGGTTGTGCGAGTGCTTTGGGTTGGGTATCACGTGTTTTAATTGTCGACCATCACTGTTTGGCTGAGGTATGGTATGAAACAGAACAAAAATGGATTTTACAAGATGCTGGGCCCTGTCGCGAGTATGACGCAAATTACGAAATAAATGGTAAACCTATCAATGCTCTCGAACTTCATCAGGCGTTGAAGTCTGATAATGTTGGTAAAGTAATGTCGAATAAACTACCGCAAAAAGTTATTGAGCCAATGGATCGCTACTTGGAAGCGTTTTGTCGATTTGGAATACCGCTCAGAAACAACCATTTGACACATACGGAACCTGCAGAGCGACACCATGGATATAGGCAATATCATTATGACGGCTACTTATGGTGGTCTGACAATGCAAATCCAAAATACTCAGAGTATTCTCTGCAAACTAGTCGCCCAGGCGACTTTTATTGGTCTGTAAATCAGACGCGTATTTTTACGCAAGTTTCGGATAAACCTGGGTGCCTGCAAATACAGTTTGAACACAATATGCCAAATTTTTCTCATTTCTCGATTAACTTTAAAGACAAGGAAATAAAGGAGGTCGATTCTATGGATTTTATGTGGGAACTGAAACTAGGTTTAAATGAAATGTGTGTCTCTGCGGTAAATAGCTTTGGTCGAAAGGGCAGAGTTTCTAAAATAGTTGTGAACTATGGCGGTACACGATAGGAATGAAAATATCTATTTTTACTGATGAGATTAGTTTTGATCCGTTTAGGGCGCTTGAACTTGTAAAGGCCTGGAATGTTGAAGCTGTGGAAGTGCGTGGGCTGAGAGGGGGTCGTTTTCCGCGAGTGGATGATGCTGAATTGATAGCGATAGATAATGCTATTCGTGAAGCAGGGATTATTGTCTCCAGTGTTTCTCCCGGATTATTTAAGTGCTCAGTAAACGATCCTAAGGTCGAAGTTGAAATGAATAGCTTGTTGCCTCGTTCCTGTGAGTGGGCACAAAAATTAGGTACAGATCGAGTTTCAATTTTTTCTTTTCAAAAGGGTGTAGAATTGGAGTATGAGCAGGTAGTGGAGAGCCTAACTTTGGCTACAAAAATTGCCAGTGAGGAGGGTTGTAAACTAATTCTTGAAAATGAAGCTTCATGCTGGGGTGGAACCGGCCGTGAAACAGCGAAGTTGTTGAGACAGGCTCGCATGCCTGATCTGAAATTATTATGGGATCCTGGTAATTCTGCTCGGTCTGGTTCAAGTGATTCCTTCCCAGATGAGTATGAGGTGATCAAAGATCTAATAGATCATGTTCACATTAAGAATTTTATTCCAGAATCTTCTCAATGGTCATTAGTCGCAGAAGGGGCTGTAGACTGGCCTGGACAATTGAACGCGCTGAAAGAGGATGGTTATCTTGGTTATCTGGTAGTTGAAACTCACTTGAAAGACAGGCCGATTGGAAGAGAAATGATTGAAGGTCTGAACGCGCTCGAGAGCAATACTTTTGACAACCTTAGATTCGTTCGCGAGAGATTACGGTGAGACAGTGAAAGCGAGTTTATTAGCTACGAAAGCGATTCGTGGCTTCCTCTGGAACGGAAGTGCATCATTAATTCAACTGATCACTTTCACCGTGATCTATGCATCTTTTGATTTAAATTCGCTTGGTAGTTTTGAATGGGCACTTTCAATAATCCTGTTACTGGCGATCATTGGCGAGTTGGGATTGGGTGCCGCCTTAATTCAATTGAAGACTATTGATGAATTACATTTTAGTACAGCTTTCTGGACGAACGTTGTCTGGGGGATATGCCTTGGTGCGATTGCCTATCTTTGCTCGTCACAGTTGGGATTGTTGTTAGGTGGCGAAGATTACCATGTTTTCGGAAAAATATTGAGATTAATGTGCTTAATTATTCCGCTTGCGGCAGTTTCATCAGTCTTTCGAGCACGACTTCAACGAGATCTTAAATTTGCACGGGTTGCACTTTCGGAGGTAGTCTCTTCAGGTTGTTTTGCTGCAGTTGTGGGCACAATGTTGTGGAAGTTCCCCAAATTTGGTGTAATGATTCCTGTGGTCGCATCAGTTTTTCGCGAGGCAGGGTTGTTACTAAGTCTGTGGGTCTCTACTCGTTGGTTACCTTTTCCAAGCTGGCGATGGCAAAGTCTTCGAGAGTTGCTTCGTTTTGCTTTCAATTTTACTGGCTCCAGGACGATTGCTTATTGTAATTCCAAAATAGCACATGCATTTGTATTTTTGCCTTTAGGACCTTCTGCAATGGCGATATATAGTTTTTCAGAGCGGTTAACTTTAACCCCACTTACACGTTTGGCCACGACTATTAATCGAGTTTCTTTCCCAGCGTTTTCACAGATTCAAGATAGTAACGATTTATTGCGTAGTGGATATTTGCTTGCGGTACAAAGCCTAATAATCACCATTGGCTCTTTGCTGACGGTCATTTTTGTATTCACCTCTGAGATATTGTCGCTGATAGAAATGTCTCAGGCAGCCACAGTTCTAAAGATATTAGTTATAGCTACTTTCCTGAAGGTTGTCGGTACGATGGTAGGTTCGGTATTTATGGCCAAAGGAAAAGCGGATTGGTCTTTCTATTGGTCGATTTTCAGTCTCGCAACCTTGTTACCTGCGATGTACTGGTTTGGGGTTCCGCACGGAATAGAAGGAGTAGCTACTGTAATTGCAGTCTCTTCGTTGCTTTTTTTGTTGATTTCACAACAACTGGCAAATCGCTTAATCGGATTGCGTTTTAGGGATTATTTGAGATATATTTCTCGACCAATACTTTTTGTTGTATTTTTTCTTTTCTTGTTGGTTTACGCAAGACCTTACATCGTCGGTTCGGAATCGAACCTTTTCGGTAAAATGGTTATCCTTACTTCGGTAATTTGGGTAGTTCTTTTACGTTTGGTAGTGTGGGATTTTTGTTCTGTTTTCTTAAAAAGGCTACGAGGGTA
>MDTG01039684.1_pt1 | contig 29496 bp, 29 predicted proteins | sample 811421 | NCBI WGS metagenome assembly MDTG01 (sample SAMN05326645, study PRJNA326480) | marine metagenome | isolation source: seawater | place: Pacific Ocean: South East | collected 2011 | reverse complement strand
GAATAAATCTTCTTAAAAAGAACTTTATTTTGCCTCAATGGAATTATAAGGAAACAAGGAAATATAAAAATATTTTAATTTAATTAATGTCAAATTTAAAAAAATATGTAGTTAATGAAGATACTTCAATTTATAACACAATAAAATTGATAAATAAAAATGTGAACAAAACATTATTAGTTGTAAAAAAAGATTTTACATTTAAGGGAACAATCACAGACGGAGATGTAAGAAGAGCTCTTATTAAAGGAATAAATATAAAATCAAAAGTAAAAAATATTTATAACAATAAATCACATTTTTTTTATGTTGATAAGATTAATCTAAAAATTGCCAAAAAAGAATTTGAGAAAAATAAGTATGATATTATTCCAATAATTTCCAAAAATAAAAAATTAAAGGACATCTTAGAAAAAAAAAATATTCATAGGTCAGCTAAAATAAAAAAAAAATTAAAAAATTGTTCTATTATAATCACTGCTGGTGGGAAGGGTACAAGACTTTCACCTTTTACTAAAGTGCTTCCAAAGCCACTCGTGCCTATTAACGGAAAACCAATTTTAGAGAGAATAATCGAAAAGTTTAAAGAATTTGATGTTAATAAATTTTATTTAACTACACATTACAAATCAAGGATTATAGAGGCATATTTAAAAGAAACGTATTTAGCTCCTTTTGTTGAGATTGTTTATGAAAAAAAACCACTAGGCACCATTGGCAGTTTATCAAATTTAAAAAAATTAAGATCTAAATTTTTGATTATTACGACATGTGATACTTTGATAAATATTGACTATAAAAAATTTTTGGATTTTCATCTTAAAAATAAAAATGCTATTACTATTGCTGCAGCAAAGCATAAATATTCTATTCCTTATGGAGTTTGTGATATTGGTAAAAATAATCAATTAATAGATCTCATTGAAAAACCAAAGTATTCTTATCTCATGAATTCTGGTTTATATATTTTTAATAAAAAATTACTTAATTTAATGCAGGACAATAGATATATAGACTTTGATAAATTTTTAAAAAAGATGCAAACAAAAAACTATAAAATTGGAGTTTTCAAAATCAATAGTACAAATGTTCAAGATTTTGGAAAATGGAATGATTTTGAAAAAAGTATAAAATAATGAAAATTTTTGTTACAGGGGCAGACGGCTTTATTGGTTCACACCTAGTTGAAAGATTAGTAAAAAATAAACATAAGGTAACTGCGCTCTGTTTATATAATACAAATAATTCAATTGGATCAATGATTGATATAAAAAAAAATATATTAAAAAAAATTAAAATTGTTTTTGGTGATATTCGTGATCTTAGCTTGATAAACAATATAGTTAAAAAAAATGATTTAGTTATAAATTTAGCTGCTCTTATTTCTATACCATATTCTTATGTAAACCCTAATTCGTATGTTACTACAAATATAAATGGAACACTTAATATATTGGAAGCTTGTAGGATCAATAATAAAAGATTAATCCATACATCTACTAGCGAAATTTATGGAAATGCAAAAAAATTTCCAATTTCTGAAGAGGAAATGCCATTATCTCAATCACCTTATGCTGCAACAAAAATTGCTGGAGATCAATTAGCATTATCTTATTTTAAATCATTTAATTTACCCATAACTATTGTTCGACCATTCAATACTTTTGGACCAAGGCAATCAGCGAGAGCAATAATTCCAACTATCATTTCTCAAGCATTAAAAAGAGATAAAATTAAATTAGGTTTTGTGAACACAAAAAGAAATTTTAACTATATTGATACAACAATAGATGGCTATATAGCAGCGATAAAAGCTAAAAAAGGTATTGGCGAAATAATAAATTTAGGTAGTGATCTAGAGGTTTCAATTAAAGATCTTGTGAAAATCATTTCTAAAGGTCTAAAAAAAAAATTATTAATAGAGGTAGATAAAAAAAGAATAAGACCTAAAAAAAGTGAAATTTTTAGATTAGTTGCAGACAGTAAGAAAGCAAAAAAACTTCTTAATTGGAAAACTAAAATGAACAAAAAATATTTTGAAAGAAGTATTAAAAAAACATTAGATTGGTATATTCATAATACAAATAAAAATCAAATTAATGATAAAATTTATAATATATAATTTAGATGAATATTTTTTGTTTTATTTTTGCTAGAGGTGGATCAAAATCAGTAAAAAATAAAAATATAGTAAATTTTAATAATAAACCGCTAATAGCTAATACTATTTTACAAGCAAAAAGAATAAAATTGATAGATAAAATATTTGTATCAACTGACTCAAAAAAAATTGCAAAAATTGCAGAAAAGTATGGAGCAATAATTCCTTTCATGAGGCCCCAAAAATTAGCAACAGACACTAGTCCTGAATATTTATCATGGAAACATGCGATAAACATGTGTGAAAAATTATATAAAAAAAAAATTGATATTTTTGTAAGTTTACCAACAACTTCTCCATTAAGGAAAGATAAAGATATTAATAAAAGCTTAAGTTTTTTTATTAAAAATCGTTATAAATATGACATGCTGGTTTCAACAACTAAAACAAATCATTTACCAGGATTTAACATGGTAAAGATTTATAAAAATGGAATTTTTAAATTAATTGGCGGTAACAAAAAAAATTCAAGACGACAGCAAGTAAGAAATATTTATAACTTGAGCACATGTTTTTATTATGCGAGTGGAAATTATATAAAAAGATGTAAAAAGAATCCGTTATTTACTGGAAGTAAGTATGCTTATTTAGTTGATAAAAAAAATGCTATAGATATTGATGATAAGTTGGATTTAGATTTAGCAAGATATCTTGTGAAAAAAAGATGAAAAAAACTGTAATTATTGTTGGTGGAGCTGGAAAAATTGGTAATTTTATAACCAATTATTTATCAAAGAAAAATGAATTTGAAATTTTAATAATTGATAAATTTAAGCCAAAATTTAATAATTTTGATACATTCATTAAATTTGATTTATTAAATTTTAATAAATATAAAAAACTCAAAAGTAAAATTTTAAAAAAATATAAATCTATAGATATTTTAATAAACTGTGCTGCAATGGTTGGTACCGATAGGGATAAAGGTTGGAGAAAAGGTTTTGAATTTCAATCAGTAAAATCCTGGCAAAAATGTCTTGATACAAACCTTACAAGTATATTTTTGACTATTCAAACCTTACTAAGTTTATTGAAAAAATCAAAAAATCCCAAAATTATAAATATTAGTTCAATTTATGGGTTTACTGCGCCAAGATTTGAAATTTATAAAAACACTAATATCAAAAATCAGTTGGCTTATGCTGTTTCTAAAGCTGGTGTTATTCAGTTAACAAAATGGCTCTCATCATATTTAGATAAAAAGTTTTCAGTTAATACAATTTCTTTTGGTGGATTATCAGATAATTATATGAAAAAAAATTTTAAACAAAATTACTCAAAATATACTCTTAAAAAAAGAATGTTAAACTTGGAAGATGTTATTCCTGCTATAGATTATCTCATTTTATCTGAATACATTACAGGACAAAATATAATTGTTGATGGTGGCTGGTCAGTTTATTAATTGATGCTGAAGAAAAATCTATACATTGTAGTTGAACACAAAAACAGAGAATTTGTATCTCAGGTTTTATTATCAACATTTGCAATTAAAAAAGGTTTAAGAGTTTATCTTGGTAATTATAGGGGAATTTTTAAATTATTATCTTTAAAAAAAAAAAAATCAGGTTTGTTAATGATGAAGGGTGGTTTAAATGAAAATTTAACAAAATTAATTAAAAAAAAGTGTGATAAATATATTATTTTAGATCAAGAAATTAGCCCAGGTTATAGAAAAAATTTTTATAATAATTGGGTTTCAGATAGGTTCTTAAGACAAACAATTAGATATATAGATTTATATTGTTGCTTAAATGACTCAATTTTTGAAGCATCAAATAAAAATAAAGCTTTTAAGAAAGAAAAAATAAACCTTTTTAAATCTGGTTGGCCTAGGGTCGATACTTGGTTGCCAATTTTTGAAAATTTTTACAAAAAAGAAGTAAAATTAATTAAAAAAAAGTATAAAAATTTTATTTTATTTAGTTCAGATTTTGGCGTTACTTCAAAAGAAGATTTTGAAGAAGAGCTCAGAAGAATTCCCTGGGGAACAAAAAAAAATGATATTCAAAAAATTAAAAAAAAAAATTTATTACATGCAAAAAAACAATATATTGAGTATAAAAAATTTATATCATTTTTAAAAAAAATCGATAGATCATCAAAATGTCCAAAAATTTTAGTAAGGTCTCATCCTGGTGAAAGTCTTAAGGGTTGGCAAAATGACTTAAATAATTTAAAAAATATTTTATACATAAAGCCTTCTGAAAGTATAGATCCATACATATATGCATGCGAAGGATTTTTGCATAGAGGTACTACAACTGCTTATCAGGCTATATTGGCAAATAAGCCATTAGCATTTATTTATTTGGATAAACACGTTAATCAAATACATTTAAATAAGCCAAATTTAATGAAAGAATCTAAGATTATAAAAGATCCTAAAAAATTTTTACTTTGGAGTCAAAAAGTCATAAAAAAAAAAAATATAAAATTTACAGTAAGTAAAAATATTATAAATGAACTAAATTTAAATGAAGGATATTCTTCTAAAATTTTAATTGATAAATTATACAGCTTAGATTGCGTTAAAGATGAAAGAATAAAATATAAATTTCTTGAAATAACTACTAAAGGTAAAATTATATATAAAGTTAAAAATACAATAAAGAGTATTCTAGATTATTTTAGCCCAAATAAAAAAATTATTTTTAATGAATTTAAAGTTAAGAAATTAGATAATGGTATTCAATCTAAAGAAATTAAAAGTACTATAAATAAATTTAATATACTTTTAAAGCTTAACATAAACTCAAAGGTTCATGTAAATCAGATTTCCGAAAACGTGGTAGAAATAGAGACAATATGAAAAAAAATTGTTTGATAATTGGATTTGGGTCAGCTGGTCAAAGACATTTTAAAATTTTAAAAAAAACCTCATTTTTTAAAAAGTTCTATGTTTACTCAAAAAAATATAAAAAAGGATCTTTAATCAAAATATCAAAATTGAGTGAATTAGAAAAATTAAACCTTGGATATGTTATAATTTCATCTGAGACACAGCTTCATTTCAATCATTTAAAAAAAGTAGCAAAATTAAAAAATACAAAAATTTTAGTAGAAAAACCAATCTTTGAAAAACCAAAAAGTATTATTAATTTAAAAAGCAAAAACATTTTTGTAGGATATAACTTTAGATTTAATCCTATAATTAATTATCTAAAAAAATTTTTTAAAAAAAATAATTCTTTTATTTGTGATATTGAGTGTGGATACTATTTACCTTTTTGGAAAAAAAATGATTATAAAAATTCATATAATGCGGATAAAAAAAGAGGTGGAGGCGTTTTATTAGATCTTAGTCATGAAATAGATTTTGCAAATTGGATTTTTCAAGATTTGAAAATAATAAATGGGTTTACTAGTAAAATTACCAACTTATCAATTAATTCGGAAGACGTTGCATTACTTAATTTTAAATCAAAAAAATCCAAAATAGTAAGTATTTATTTAAATTATATAAATAAAAAATTAACTAGAAAAATAAGAATAAAGAGCTCTAAAAAAACAATTCTATGTGATTTAATTGATAACAAAATTAAAATAATTGGTAGCAATAATAAAGTTAAGGTACTTAAGTGGAGTAAAGATCCAGGTTATTTAAAAACATATGAATTGATGCATAAGAGAATACTTATGAATAATGAAAAAGATGTTTGTAAATTAGATGAAGCACTTAAGGTGCTAGACATTGTTGATATGATTAAAAAAAAAAAAAGTAATATTTAGAATTATATAATGAAATTTGCTGTTGTAATTTTAACTAAAAATAGAGATGTATATCTGAAAGAAGCATTAAAATCAGCATGCAAACAAAAACTAAAGCCTTCATTGATTATTATTATAGATAATGCCGGCTTAGCTAAAACAAAAAACATTGTTAAGAAAATTGTACCAAAAAAACAAAAATATTTTTATAAACCAATAACAAATATAAATAACGTCGCCAAATTAAGAAATATTGCGTCTAAAATGGTAAGCGCTGATTATATAGCTTTTTTAGATGATGATGATTATTTTGATAAAAATTACTTATATAAAGTGAATAAAGATTTAAAAAAAAATAAACATGATGTGATTATTACAAATATAAAAAGAGTTGATGGGAAAATTAAAAGTAAGTTCACTTATTTTAATGATAAGACTTCATTTAGAATTAAAGATTTTTTAAATAAAAATCCTGGAACTTTATGTTCAAATTTAATTGTTAAAAAGAAAACATTCATAAAACTAGGTGGATTTGATAAAAATGTCAGCGGAAGTTGCGATAAAGATTTAGTAATGAAATTTATAATCAAAGATAAGAATATTTTTTACAACGAAAAATATCATGTTTTTTATAGAATGCACAGAAATCAATGGTCAAGGCTTCCTATAAAAGTGATTAGTCAAAGAATTTTTTTTTATAGAAAATATTTTAAGTTTTTTGGTTTATATGATCATTTTAAATTTCTAACTATAGTATTAAATATAATTATAAGAATTTTTTATGATAAATTAAGATATAACAGTATTTAGCTCAAAAACTCTAGAATAGTTTTACAAATAAAATCAATATTTTTCTTTGTTAATTTTAGATGAAATGGTAATGATAATGTTCTATCTCCCCAATCTTCACTTACTAGACATTTAGTTCTATATTTTTTTTTATAAAAATCTAACTTAGTAATCGCTGTATAATTAACTGTCGCAGGAATTTTCTTTAAAAATAATTCTTTTAATAATTTATCTCTTTGCTCTTTATTTTTTAATCCTATAGGAAATAAATGATAATCTCTTTTTTTAAATTTTGTGGATAAGGGAACATCAACAATATTTGACAATTTTTTTCTAAAATATTCATATATTTTTTTTCGTTTAAGAGCGTTACTATTTTCCATTGGAATTTGTGTTAAAAGGAGAGAGGCATTAATATCACTTAAGTTTCCTTTAAACCCTGGTTTTTTAACATCCCAGCTATTATATTTATTTCCAGTAAATCTATTATGAGCTGAGGCTGACATTCCATTAATTAAAATAGATTTAATTAAGTGAATACTTTTGTCGTTTGTAATAATTGCACCACCTTCACCACAAGTTATATTTTTAGTTGCGTAAAATGAAAAAACAGAAAAATCTGCATAATGACCTAGTATTTTGTTATTGGAATATTTTCCATAAAAAGTATGTGCACAATCTTCAATAATTTTGATTTTTTTACGAATTTTATCTTTAAGTTTTTTTGTATCAAATAAATTTCCATAAAGATGAACAGGCATAATAACTTTTGTTTTAGAAGTAATTTTTTTTAAACAATCGTCTATAGAAAGTAACAATGTTTTAGGGTCTACATCAGCAAAAACAACTTTGGCACCACTTAGTTCCACTACATTTGCACATGCAACAAAAGTAAGACTAGGGATAATTACTTCATCATTTTTCTTTAAATCCAAACTTTTTAAAATCCCTATAACAGCATTTGTCCATGAATTTGTTAATAAACAGTGTTTTTTTTTAAATCTTTTTGTAATATTCTTTTCTACTTTTTTGCATATGGGGCCAGAAGTCAAGTAGAGGCTATTTAAAACACTATTAGTATTAAGTTTTCTAATATTGTGTTCATAAAAATTTATTTTCATAATTAATTCTTAAAAATTTTTTTATAAATATTTAAAGTAATCTTATTTTCTGCAAAAGGAAATTTATCTTTTTTTATATTTTTGTAGGTCTCAATAACAGTTTTTTTAAAATTATATCCTTTCAAAATACTTCCAAAATGTTTTTCTAATTTATCCTTAGACACCTTATAAGATCTACTATCTACATTAAATTTATCAGATATTATTTGTAAATTTTTAACTTTTATATATTTTGCAATATATTTAACTAATGTATTAAGGTTTAAATTAATATTTCCAACATTAAAAATATGATTTTCTAATTTTTTGTCTATAAGTTTAATTATACTTTCGGCAGCAAGCTTATTATTACAAAAAAATCTAAACTGTAGGCCACCATTTACCTCTACTTTTTTTAAAAAAATTGCATCTCTTATTATTTTATTAATTGCTATGTCGTATCTCATTCTTTTAGACCAGCCGTAAAGTGTCCCAAGTCTTAGAATAGAATATTTGTTCTTTAAGTTAACGCGAAGAAAATTTTCTGTTTTCAAACAATATTTTGCATATAACGAAATAGGGTTAGTTTTACTTTTTTCATTCACATATTTATCATTAAAACCATAAACTGAGCATGAGGAAATATAAATATATTTTGAAAAATAATTAATCTTTTTTAACATTTTAATTAATCTTACTTTATTTAGATAGTTATTTGTTCTCGTAAAATTTGGGTTTAATTCTGAAGCAGGATCATTTGAAATATTTGCTAAATCAATAATCATTTTAACATCTTTTAAATCTTTTATACCGATTTTTGAAACACTTTTTTTAATAATCTTAAAATTTTTATGATTATTGTTTTTTCCAAAATAACAACTATCAAAACCCACAAGATTTTCAGCTTTATATTTTTTAATTAATAGAGGAATTAGTGTACATCCAAGGTATCCCTCAGATCCTAAAATTAATATTTTTTTTTTCATATGGTTAGTTTGTCTTTCGTAAAATTACTTTAAAAAAGTAAATGCTTTGTATTATAAACATAGGTAAAAGTAAAATTTAATGAAAAAAAATCCTTTAATATAAAACTTATTTAACAGCTATAATAAAATAACCTGTTGTTAATTTTTTCGAAGGCGCAATTTTTTGAATAATAATGATTATTGGATAAAATATTATATTTAAAATAATAAATAATTTTCCAATAATTTTAGATAAAATATTTCTTTCTTTTTCTAATCTTACAATATTTACAAAAATACTTTCAAGCCATCCATTCCTTCTTAAAACTTTTACTTCAGAAAAATTTTTAAAGATTAATTTGCATCCATATTCTGTGAATCTAAAAAAATCATTTGGTTCATCGTGAATATGAAAATTAAATGGCACTGAGGCCAAACATACGTTACCTTTATCTAAAGTTTTATGAATATTGTCCACAGCTTTGATAGGGTTTTGACAATGCTCTAGAGTTTCAAAAATACAAATTAAATTTGGATTAAAATTTACTTTAAAATCGTTAGAGCAAACGTCCATTATTTCATTTGGTTTTCTAGACTGATCAATATCTATTGAATAATAATTTTTAACCTTTTTTTTTAATAATTCCTCGATTGGACCCCCAGAACCTATATTAAGACAATTTATTTCTGTTATTTTATTTAATTCATTACAAATTAATTTGTATAAGTTTTTTCTTGATATTTTTTTACTCAAAGAATGTAAAAGAGTCATTTAAAGCTCAATATTATGTCATTTTTAAAACATGATTGTAAATATATATATTACATTGTAAATATTTATAGCCATAAATTTTAATGAAAAAAAAGTATAACTTTGTTTTTTTTGCAAATTCTGGCAAAGGATTAATTTCAGTTAAAACTGTAATAAAACTTAAAAATTATAATAAAATTTTTATATTCTCACAAAAAGAAGATAGTTGGGAGCCGAAATATATAAATAATTTAAAAAACCTTTGCTCTAAAAAGATAAAATTATTTGTACTGAAGGATTTTTCTTTTAAAAATTTTTTAAAAAAAATAAAATCAGAAAATATTGATATAATTTTTGCAATTGGTTGGAGAAAAATTATAGAAAAAAAAATTATAGATTATGCATCAATTAAAAGCTTTGTAATGCACGACTCATTGCTACCTAAAAATCGTGGTTTTGCTCCTTTAAATTGGGCAATTATAAAAAATGAAAAAAAAACGGGTGTAAGTTTAATAGCAATGGATAAGTTTATAGATACTGGAAATATTCATATTCAAGAAAAAATTAGTATAAAAAAAAATGATGATATAAATATCCTTAATTCTAAAATACTTAAAATTTATTCCAGAATATTAATAAAATTTTTTGGCAATACAAAATATTATATAAAAAATTCAATTAGTCAGAAAAAAATTCCAAAAAATTTTAATCCAAAAAGAAAACCAAAACATGGATTAATAAATTGGAATAATAAATCAAAAAACATTTTAAATTTAGTAAAAGCTTTAACAAAACCTTGGCCAGGTGCTTATTTTGTAAATAAAGATAAAATTATATTCGTTTGGAAAATAAAAATTAGGAAAAAAATTAAAAAATTTAAAAAAAGTCCTGGAGAATTAATTATTAGAAATCAAAAATATTTGATTAACTGTAAGGATAATCTAGTAGAATTAAATAATTTTTCTGTAAAAAAAATAAGTAATAAAATTAAAAAAATTTATGATATATAACAAAAAACACTTAATTATTAAAAAAATGAAATGCCAATATTAAGAAAACTTTTATATCTTTTATCTCCCTCAGAGCGTAAACGAGCAGTTTTTTTACTTTTTATGATCCTTGTGATGGCTCTCTTAGAAATGATTGGTGTAGTATCGATTATGCCATTTATGGCTGTTTTAATGAACCCTAATCTCATTGATTCAAATATTTTATTAAATTCTGCCTTTAAAACTTCAATTATATTAGGTGTTGAAACAAAAGAACAGTTTCTTTTTTTATTAGGTGTTCTTGTTTTTTTAATACTTGTAGTTTCACTTACTTTTAAGTTTTTAACATTTTATGTACAACTCCGTTTTACCTCTACATTAAATTATAGCCTTGCTAAACGATTAGTAGAAGGTTATCTCCACCAACCTTACAGTTGGTTTTTGAATCGTCATAGTGCTGATCTTGGTAAGACTATTCTTTCAGAAGTTAGTGTAGTTGTTTCGCAAGGTTTAAATCCAATGCTTAACTTCATTAGACAAAGCGTGGTTGCTTTTGCATTAATAATTATGTTAGTTTTGGTTGATCCAAAGCTTACACTTATAGTTGGCTTAACATTAGGTTTAGCCTATGGACTTATTTATACATTTATTCGAAGTTATGTAGCAAAAATTGGTTACAAAAGATTAGAGGCCAATAAGTGGATTTTTACTTCAATAAGCGAAGCATTTGGTGCAACAAAAGAAATTAAACTAGGTGGTTTAGAACAAGCTTATGTACAAAGATTTTCTGAACCCGCAAAAACTTTAGCTAAGATTGCAGCCTCAGCAGGAGTCATAAGTCATTTGCCACGCTTTGCACTTGAAGCAATCACTTTTGGGGGTATGCTGCTAGTAGTTCTTTATTTAATGGTGCAAAGTGGCACTTTTACTGATGCAGTCCCAATTATAGCTCTCTATGCTTTTGCTGGCTACCGACTTATGCCAGCACTTCAACAGATTTATAATTCTTTAACTACACTTCGTTTTGTAGGTCCTGCACTAGATGCTATGCATAAAGACTTAAAAAGTTTACAACAACCTTCAAGCCTAAAACAAAACCAAGAATCAATGCCTCTAAATAAGAGTATTACACTTAGAAATATTCATTACAATTACCCGAATGCATCTCGGACTGCCTTAAAGGATATTCACTTCAGCATTCCTACTCACAATACTATAGGGATAGTTGGTGCTACTGGTAGTGGTAAAACTACTACAGTAGATATTATTCTGGGCTTATTGGAACCTGAGAAAGGCACTTTAGAAGTTGATGAAAATGTAATAAACAAACAAAATATTAGGGCATGGCAACGTTCAATTGGATATGTGCCTCAACATATTTTTTTGGCAGATGATACTGTAGCTGCAAATATTGCTTTCGGGATTGACCAAGCAAAAATTAATTATGAAGATATTGAGCGTTCTGCTAAAATTGCCAGATTACATGAATTTGTTACTACCGAATTACCAAAAAAATATCAAACTACTATTGGAGAGCGAGGCATAAGACTATCAGGAGGCCAGCGCCAACGAATAGGAATTGCAAGAGCCTTGTATCATAAACCAAAAGTATTAATTTTAGATGAAGCTACAAGTGCGCTTGATAATCTTACTGAACAAGCCGTAATGGAAGCAGTACAGAATATAGGCAAAGATATTACTATCATTATGATTGCTCATCGTCTTAGCACTGTTAAAGAATGTGATACTATTTTTTTATTAGAGAAAGGTAAACTTAAACAACAAGGCACATTCAAAGAATTGATGGAAAATAGTGATTTCTTTAATACTGATAATTATAAAAATTAAAAAAAATAATTTTTTTTTATGATAAGGAATATTGTACAACAGGTATTTTATGAAATATTTAATCTTTATATTTAAACATAGGTTTAGAAGAAGTTCATTAAATAATATTCTTAAATGTAAAAAAATTAATCAAACTTATATTATTGATTTATCAGGACCTTTTTTTTATTTTTTCGGTAAAATTTTGTATTTTTTCATAAGAAGTAAAAAAGTAGTTTTTATTTCTTGCGATGGTTTAGATTTTTTAAAAAGAGAGAGTAATAGTATAAATTTTTGGCTGGGTGGGACATCTGAAAAAATTTTAGATAAATATAGAAAATTTCAAAATAATTTTGTAGCTGCTAGTACAATATTTACAGATGAGTCAAAATTGTTGATTTTTTATCCAACATTAATTATTAAAAATAAATTTAATTCTGATTTTAAATTTGTTTATGTTTCTGAAAATGTAGAAGTTCAAAATAGTAAAGCATTAAAAATTTGGAAAGATAATAAAAAAATTTTTCTTGAAAATTTAAAATTAATAGATCAAGTTAATTTTTGGGCAAATATTGTCGATTTAAAAAAAGATCCTGTCCAAGAAATTTACAAAAACATTAAATCATTAATAAGAAATGAAATGGTTCATGAATTAAATGAAATTTTAAAAGAAAAGTTTATACTAATTGGTTCTAATTGGAAAAAAACATATCCGAGTGCTTTAGAGAGCAATTATTCAAATAAATATATAGAGAATATTTATAAGGGAAATATATGTGTTGATTTTGGAAGCAAAAATAGTGAAAAATGTATTTATCCTAGAACGTGCAAAATTATTGAAAGTGGTGGTTTGTTATTCCAGTCTGTTCATCAGGATAGTAAAGATATATTTAAAGATTTGTTCACCAAGACCTGTTTTACTTCTTTACAAGATATGAAAGAAAAAATTAAATTTTTTTTAACAAACTCAGATCAACTAGAAAGTCTTTTTTTAATACAACAAAAAAACTTTGAAAGTGATGATTTAAATTATAAAACAATAAAAAAAATAGAAAGTTTTATTAATAGATGAAGAAAACATTTTTAGATCTTGGAATGCAACCTTTGGCAAATAATTTTAGCAAAAAATATAAATCTTCTTCATTTCGATTAAAACTTAAATTTGATACTATTTCAAAATTGGTAATGATTAATAAACACGTAAAAAAAGAAAAAATGTTTAATAAATCATATCCATATAGATCTTCGAAATCAAAGTTAGTTGAAACATTATTTCGTAATCTTTCAAAAAAAATAAAAAAAAAATTTAAACCTAAAAATATATTAGAAATAGGCTGCAATGATGGAACATTTGCTTCAAAGTTTAATATAAAGTCAATTACTTGTATTGAGCCCTGTCGAGATGTAGCTCTTGAAGCTAAAAAAAAGGGTCTAAAAGTGTATATTGATTACTTTGACGATTTACTGATAAGAAAACTTATTAAATTACATAAAAAATTTGATTTAATATTTTCAGCTAATACTATTACACATATTTCCAACTATAACTCAGTTTTTTCAAATATATTTAAAATACTCGATGATCATGGAACAGTTATTATTGAAGAACCTTCTTTACTAGAAACAATAAAAAAAAATTCTTATGATCAATTTTATAATGAACATATATATGTTTATTCAACTATTGCTCTACAAAATATTTTAAGAAAAAATAATCTAGAAATTTATGATATAGAAAACATTAATGTTCATGGGGGTTCAAACCGTTATTATATTAAAAAAAAAATTAATAAAAGAATAAAACTATCACTTAGATTTAAAAAAAATATTAATTTGGAAAAAAAATATGGGCTAGATAAATTTTCATGTTATAAAAAATTTTCAGACAATGTTAAAGAATCAAAAATAAATCTTACAAAATTATTAAAGAATTTAAAAAAAGATAATAAAAAAATAATAGGCTATGGCGCTTCTGCTAAAGCTGTCACAATTCTTAATTATTGTAATTTAAAAGAAAATTATTTTGATTATTTTTATGATACGACAAGACAAAAAATTGGTAGGTTTTTGCCTGGAACAAAAATTAAAGTTTTAAAATATAAAAGGCTTAAAAATAATAAAATATTCGTTTTTTTAGGAGCTTGGAATTTCTATAAAGAAATTTTAAAAAAAGAAAAATATTTTTACAATAATTTTGGTAAATTTATTACACATGTTCCTTATCCAAGAATTATACAAAAAAAATAAATATTGATTAAATTAAATTTTAAGATTAATTCTTTATGAAAAAAAACTACTTTTGGTCGCCACATATAGATCCTCAAGTTGCAACATTAAAATCAGTTTTAAACTCATTAAATTCATTATCAAAATTTGAAAAAAAGTTCCAAAGTACATTAATTAATGTTTTTGGGGAGTGGGATGATTATAAATTTACTTCTGTACATAAAATTAATCTATCTTCTAATAGAAATCTTGTTAATAAAAAATTTAAAGGTTTTTTTAATTCTAGATTTTTATATTTTTCAATATTTTTTTTTTCTTACTTTCCTTTAAAAAGAATTTTAAATAAAGATAAACCTGACCATTTAATTGTACATTTAATTACTTCAATACCTATGATGATGTTTATATTGAATGATTTTAAAACAGAATTGGTTTTACGTATATCTGGTTTACCAAAATTGAATTTTTTTAGATTTTTACTTTGGAAAATAGCATCAAAAAAAATAAAGTATGTAATCTGTCCAACTGAAGAAACAAAAGATTTTTTGCTTAAAAAAAATATTTTTAAAACAAATCAATTAATATTTATTCCAGATCCAATATTAAATATTAATCAAATAAATAATTTGAAAAGAAAAGCATTAAATCATAAAATTGCCAAACCTTATTTTTTATGTATTGGTAGGTTTACAAAGCAAAAAAACCATATCTTTTTATTAAATTTTTTTTCTAAATATTCTAATTATCTTAAGGATTATAAACTCATTATAATTGGAGAAGGTGAATTAGAAGGCAAATATAAAAAAATGATTCATAATGGAAATTTAAAAGATAAAGTTGAAATTTTAGGATACAAAAAAAATGTTTTCAATTATATCTATAATGCAAAATGTGTAATTTCTAGTTCTTTATGGGAGGATCCTGGTTTTATTATGATAGAATCTGCTTTTTTAGGCACTCCTGTAATTTCTTCAAATTGTCCTAGTGGTCCAAAAGAATTTATTGGAAATAATGAGAATGGTTTTATTTATAATTCAAATAATGAAACTAGTTTTCAGAAGGAATTAGATAATTTTTTAAATATCTCAAAAGATGAACTTTTTGAAAAAGTCTACAAAGCAAAAAAAAAATCTAAATTATTTACAGGATATTATAATTATAAAAAATTATCATATTTATTAAATTAGTATATATACTCAACCCTTGTTATTTATTTGAAACTAAAAATTAAATGAAAAATTTGGAAGAAAGACATAAAATAAAATTTTTAAGAATTTTAGAAAAAGAATTAAATGAACTTGAAAAACCCTCAATACTTGAATTTGGTGTAAGTAGTAAAGCTCTTTCAACATCTATATTTTTGAAAAAGTGCATTGAAAAAAATGGTAATTTATATTCTGTTGATGTTATTGATTATAGTCATCATTTTAATTCAAAAAATTGGAAGTTTATTCACTGTAAAGATGATGATTATGATTTTGTAGAAAAACATATACCTGAAAAATTTGATATTATTTATTTAGACACAATACACACTGCGAACCATGTAGAAAAAATTTTATATCACTATTTTGATAGATTAAAAATTGGTGGGGTTTTTGTTGTAGATGATACCTCATTATTACCATATCTTAAGGACAGAGAAAAAAATAACTTTTCTCTTGAGATAAATAATTATGAAACATTTCAAAGATTGATCCAAATATTTAACACAAATCATGAAAATTTATATTTTGAGGCATCTTTTATTGGAACAGGAGCAGTAAAATTAACAAAGTTAAATGATAAAATATTAGAAAAATATAATACATTATCTGATAGGAAATTTTCATTTTTAAACATTTTAAGAAAAATATATAAAAAATTAAGTATCAAGGGATAAAAATGAATTCAAAAAATAAAATATTAATTACAGGCATTGCAGGATTTATAGGATTTTCATTAGCTAAGAAATTATTAAGAAAAAAAAATATTAAAATAATTGGTATTGATAATCTAAATTCTTATTATAGTAAAAAATTAAAGTTAAAAAGATTACAAATATTAAGAAAAAATAAAAATTTTAATTTTTATAACACTGATTTAATAAATAAAAAAAAATTAAAAGAGATTTTTAAAAAGAATAAGTTTTCAACAGTCGTAAATTTAGCAGCTCAAGCTGGAGTTAGATATTCTTATAAAAACCCAAAATCTTACACTGACTCAAATATTATAGGATTTATCAATTTAATTGAAATTATAAAATATTATAATATTAAAAAGTTTATCTTTGCATCATCAAGTTCAGTTTATGGGGATCAAAAACCATTTCCTAAATCAGAGAAATCAGAACTTAACCCAATAAATTTATATTCTTTATCAAAATTATCAAATGAATATTTTGCAAAATCAATGGGTAAGTCCATGATTACAAAAATTATTGGATTGAGATTTTTTACTATTTACGGCCCGTGGGGTAGACCAGATATGATGATAATGAAATATTTGATCGCTTCAAAAAAAAATATTAATTTTCCTTTATATAATAAAGGAGATCATTTTAGAGATTTTACGTACATAGATGATGCAGTAAATATTTGTGAATTACTTATAAGTAAAAAAATAAAAAAAAGATTTGATATTTTTAATATTTGCTCTTCTAGACCTTTACTTATTACAAAAATATTAAAAGAAATAAACATGTATATTAAAAAACCAAAAATTTTAAAAAAACCTAGAGACAAAGCAGATGTTTATAAAACATACGGAGACAATAAAAAAATAAATATTTTTTTGAAAAAGAAAATAAAATTTACAAGTTATAAAGATGGCATCAAGAATACTTGTAAATGGTTTTTACAAAATCATAATTTTATTTAAAAAATATTTTAAAAATTTTTCTTTGCCAATGGAATAATTTTTTGGCAACGTTTATCCCAAGTATACTTTTTAGCAGTTGTATACGCATTTTTTTTTAAATATTTATTTAATTTGTTACCTTTAAGGGCAAAATTAATAGATCTAGACCACTCTTCATCATCATTAATATTTATTAGTTTACAATTATAATTATTCTTAAGAATGTGCTTATAAACATTTAGATTGGAGGCAATAATGATCATTTTAGCTGATAAATAATCAAACATTTTCAGTGGTGACATATATTTTTCTAACCAAATCGAAGCTCTACCTTTTACTTTTTTTTGGTAAGGCATTAAAGCGACCTCATATTTTGATAAAACTTCAGGTATTTTTGAATAATTTACATAGTCATAAATTTTTATGTTCTTTTCTTTTTTTTTGTATTTTAAGTATTTTTTTTCTCCATAAATGTGAAAGAAGATTTTTCTATTTTGTCTTGCTAATCTAAAAATTTGTTCAACACCCTTTCCTTCAAAAAAACTTCCGATATATACACATGTATTTTTAAATTTTTTGGCTTTCTTTTGCTTAAAATCTCCAATATTTGAGGCATCATCTAGAACTAAGCTCCTTTTGGTGTCAATTTTGTAAAGATCTCTTAGTTTTTTATGTAAAAAAATATATTTCAAATTTTTTATTAATTTTAAGTACTTTAAAATAAAATAAATAAATTTAGAGAAACCCGATATTTCATGGTGCAACTCTAAAATTACATTTTTTTTTAATACTGATGCTAAAAGTGCAAATATAACACTTCTTGATATAAAAACTGAGTCCGTATCAAAATTTTTAGATAAAATTTTTATTGAAAATAAAACTCTAAGAAAAAAATTAAACTTTTTAGAATTATTGAAAATAGAAATTATATCAAATTTATATTTTATATTATAACTTTTACGTATTTTAAGTAAATTTTGACTTTTAATTGTGAATAGATTTGTTTCAAATTTTAATTTAGAAAAAGCCTCACACATTTTCATTACATGAATTGAGTAAGCAGATTTATTGGGAATATTTAATTCAGAAATATAATTAATTTTTAATTTATGTTTTTTTTTGTACATTTAAAATTTTTTTAGATCTTTTTAACTAAGTTTAAATATTTTTTTAAATTTATTTTATAATCAAATCTATAAATTTTTTTGTTTGCAATATTTAACATTTTTTTACATTCTTTTTTGTTGTTGATATAAAAAATTATTTTCTTAGAGAGCTCTTTATACTTTCCAACTTTAAATAGTAGTCCAGCTTTTCCTTTAAGTAATATTTCTTTAGGTCCAGTTGGGCAATCACTTGAAATTATCATTTTATTAAGAGCAATACTTTCTAATAAAACATTTGGAAGTCCTTCATATTTTGATGATAAAATAAAAATATCAGCTTGTTTTATATATGGCATTGGATTTGAGGTATAAAAAACTTTTACTTGGTTTGAAAGTTTTTTGATTTTAATATATTCTTTTATTCTTTTAAGATTTACACCCCTTCCAATTAAAATAAGTTTAAACTTGTATAAATTTTTAATTTCATTAACTGCTTTTAAAATTGTGAGTTGATCTTTTTGATCAACTAATCTACCAACATTAATTATCTTTAACACATTTTTAGGATAAAGATTTTTAACTTTTTTTTTTGATAATTTTAATATCTCTTTTTTGTTAAGTGGATTATATATGTGAATAGGATTGACAGAAAATTTTTTTCTCATTTCATTTTTAAACTCAATACTATTTACAACTATTATATTTGCTAAATTTAAGCCAATTTTATAAATTACTCTTTTGATGAAATTATTAGACCATCCTGAAGGAGATGAATTTGATCTAGATATTATTTTTGTTCCAAATAATCTGCATATTAAAATTGCATATAAATTAGCTTGAAAAGAAAATACTAGACTGATTCTTTTTTTTATTAAAGTTTTTATTAATAAAAAAATACAAATTATATATTTTCTGAATCTCCCTTTTTTTCTCCAAAAGTTTGATTTAGGGTAAATGATTTCTATATTTGCTAGTTTTTTAACAAGATTTTTTTCAGCAGTAATAAGAAATGTTTTATCTATTTTACTTGCTAAAAAATTTGAAATTATAAAAAAATTTTTTTCAACCCCTCCACCCTCAATTGATGGTATGAAAAGAATTAATTTTTTTTGTGTCATTAATTAAAAAATAGTCTAATTATAATATGAAAATTCTTTTTAATGAGATTAGTTAGCATAATAATTCCTTATTATAAAAAAAAAAATTATATTGAACAAACACTTAAATCAATCCTAAGCCAAAACTATAAAAATTTTGAAATTTTAATTGTTTATGATGATAGTGATCGAAGTGATTTACCTTTTCTAAAAACATTAAAAAAAAAGGATAATCGTATTAAATTAGTTATCAACAGTAAAAATATTGGGGCAGGGATGTCAAGAAACAAAGCAATAAAATTATCTAAAGGAAAATACATAGCCTTTATTGATTCTGATGATTTGTGGCATCCTAGTAAATTAAAAGTTCAATTTAATCACATGATAAAGAATAAAATTTCCATTAGTCATACATCGTATAAGATTATAGATAAAAATGACATCAAGATTGGATTAAGAGAAGCAAAAACAATTGCATACAAAGATTTGATTAAATCATGCGATATTGGCTTATCTACAGTAATGATTAAAAAAACATTATTAAAAAATAATTTTTTTGCAAAATTAAAAACAAAAGAGGATTATATATTGTGGCTCAAGTTAGCGAAAAAGAAATTTATATTTTATCCAATAAAAAGACCTTTAACATCATGGAGATCTTTAAATGACTCTTTGTCATCCTCTGTTATTCAAAAAATGTTTGATGGATATTTTGTGTATAGAATTTTTTTGAAACAATCTATTTTAAAATCATTATTGAGTTTATTTATTTTGTCTATTAACTACCTAAAGAAATGATAGAAGTTTTATTATTTATTGTTTTAATATTTGTGATTAATTTTCTTTTAAAGAAAAAAAATTTACTTTCAAATAATACAGGTCAATTGCATCAAACCTATGTTCAAGAATATTATGTACCTCTATCAGGTGGTCTGTTTATACTAATTTTTTTTTATTTTAATAATCAATATTTTGATTTTAATTTGATAATTTATTTATCAATCTTTTTTTTACTAGGTCTTCTAACAGATTTACATATTATAAAATCTCCAGCCTACAGATTTTTACTCCAAATATTATTATTATTATTATTTTTAGTACATCATGAAATAGTAATTAACGATATCAGGATTGGCTGGTTCAACAATCTCTTAAAAAATTATTATTTCAATATTTTTTTTGTTTTATTTTGTTTTTTGGTACTAATTAATGGAACAAATTTTGTAGATGGCAATAATGGAATTTCATTGGGATATTTTTTAATAATTTTTATATTGATATTTTTTTTAATTGATAAAAATTTAATTCTTTATGAAGAAAACTTTTTAATTTCTTTCATAATTACTTTAATTATTTTACTAATTTTCAATTTATTAAATCAGCTTTATTTAGGAGATAGTGGAGCTTATTTATTATCACTTTTTTCAGGTTATATTTTAATTGACATATTTTTCTTAAATCAAAATTTATCACCATATTTTATTGTAAATATTTTTTGGTATCCCGCTTTTGAGATTTTATTTTCTTTGATTCGTAAAATGAAAACTAAATATTCACCATTGATGCCTGATACATTGCATTTTCATCAATTGTTATTTTTTTATTATTTCAAAAAAATGAATTTAAGTAAAAGTTTTTTAAATTCTCTTACAGGTTTAAGTATTAATTTGTTTAATGGAACAATTTTATATTTTGCATCACTTAATTTGAATAATACAAAAATACAAATTACGTTTTTATTTTTTAGTGTGATAATTTATATGATTATTTATTATACTTTACTTAAATTTAAAAAACTTACTGAACAAAATAAAAAGCAATCATAGAAATTAAAATTTTAAGCCCATCTCTAAAAGCATTTACCTTTTTTTTTCCTCCAATTCTGGCTCTTTCATGTGACTTTGAGGTTAAAAGATTAAATTTCATTCTATTTGCTTTAATAGGAAATTCTATACAGAAAGAGAAATCTTTACTTTTAATATTTAATTTTTTGAATGCATCTGTAGATCCTGCTACAAAAGTATAAAGAATATCAGTTATTTTAAGATTAAAAAAAATATTTCCTATTCTAGTAAAGATAAAATTACCTATGTATGTAATAACAGTATCATCATCGCTGCTACAATTTTTTTCATATCTAGATGCAAAAATAAAATCAGCTTTGTTTAAATTTAATTTTTCATACATCTCTTTTAATTCGATTGGATTAAAGGATCCATCAGCATTAAAAATACAAAAAAATTTTGTTTGAACATTATTTATTCCATGTAGGAGCGCATCACCATATCCTTTATTTTTTTGAAAAATTGTTTTACATTTATAATTCGTTGTTGCTTGTATGGTTTCTTTATCATTTTCTTCAAGAACAATGATTATTTCTAAATTATAATCTTTTAACTCTTCTAGTACTTTAGGTAGAGATTCTTTTTCATTTTTTGCAGGAATTACTAGCGTAAGTTTATGCATCTTAAATTAAATAGTTATTAATTAAATGTAATAAATTTAAAGAAATATAAAATCCGTAAATAATCAAGATAAAATTCAATTCTTTTTGAAAGTTATGTAATTTTTTAAAATTAAAAATTGTCATTACCAATATAATTAGTAAAGGATCATAATATTTGTGGAATATATGATATTGAGGGGTCATTAATATCAAAATTAAAATTATCAAAAAATTATTAAACTTATCTAAAAAAATTATTTTTAAGATGAAAAATACTGAAATTATGTAAAAAAAATAAAAAATGAAATTATTATTTAAAATAAAATTTGATGCATGTAATACAATTCCACCACCAGATAAACTTAAGTCATAATTAAAATTTTGAATTACAAAAAATAATGAAATTAAGATTAATAAAAAAAGTATTAAATCTTTTTTTAGATTAAAATTAATATTTGTATAAAAAAGATACAAAACAGACATTAAATGAAAAAAGACTATTGTGGAAATGATAGATATTTTATTGAAGTAATTATTACTCAAACCTCCAGATTCGATAAAAAAAACCTTAAGAACGAAAATATAGTAAAATGCTGGTAAAGACAAAATAATATTTAAAACAATTATTATAAAAAGATTTTTTATAGAATTGTTTTTATCTCTAAGTATAACAAAAAATTTTAGAAAAAAATAAATCGAAAATAAGCAAAATGAAGGCCTAATATATGATGCTAATGCTAAAAAAAATACATTTAATAAAGCATACTTAATATTGTATTGTTTTGTAAATTTTAAAAAATAATACAAAGATATTAAAAAAAACAATAATCCTAACATTGCACTTTCTGGCCATATAGCATTAGCTCTAAATGATGGAGATAAATAAATTGATGAACTTAAAATTAATAAATATTTATTTTCTAAATTAAATTTAATTGGAGAAATTTTTAAACATTTGTAAAAAAAAATTTGGTTTAATAAAATAATATTTAATAAGATAAATCTTGTTAAATCTGTATTATTAGTAAATTCATTTATAAAATAAATTATAGAGGTAAAAATTGGTGAAATTCTTGTTACATTTTCAATTTTATCATAGTTCAAAAAAGTATATTTGAAATTTTCTTTGAAAGAAGCTACTTGCTTAAGTGCGTGAGCAAAGTCTATTTTTGGTCCTTGAGTAATGTTTTCATCGAATAAAAAACCAATATAAATACTTAAAATTAACAGTATATTAATTAAAATGTGGTAATTATTTTTTAACACATTATTTATATTTGGCATTATTACTATTTAAATTATTTTGTTAATGAATCAACATATTCAATGCTTTTAAAATATTATCAAAAAATTGATGATGCAATATCTTACTTATTTTCTTCAGTATGTGATGAAAAAAAATTTTTAAGAAAAATATTAGGCAAAAAAAAAATATATTATATAGACATAGGAACTAATGAAGGAAATTTTTTAGAGTATTTAAATAGACTTTTTAAATTTAAAAAAATTGTTTGTTTTGAACCCATAAATGAACTAGCTAAAAATTTAAAGAATAAGTTTCCATATGTAGAAATTAATAACATTGCTCTTTCTAATAAAAAATTAAAAAAAAAATTTTATCAATATAAAATATCATCACAATCTAGTTTATATAAACAAAACGATACCTTTAAATCTCTGAAGGAATTAAAAAAAGTTTACAAAATTAATACAATTACTTTTGATAAAAAATTTAACAAAAATGATAAGATAGATTTTTGTAAAATTGATGTTCAAGGAGAAGAAATGAATGTTTTAAAGGGTATGAAAATGAATTTAAAAAAAAAAAGTATTCGATTAATCAAAATAGAAATATCGTTTACAGAAAGATATCAAGGTGTTAAATCAAATTTTTATGAAATTATTTCTTATTTGATAAAATATAATTATCATTTGATTTCGATTTCCAAAGTTAAATATAAAGATAATAAAATTTTACTAATGGATGCATACTTTATATCCAAATAATGATTTTTAATTTAATACTACTATTTTGTTTCTATTTTTTAATAACATTTTCTGTAATAGGTTATGGTTCTTTTTTTTACAGATTAGTATCTAAGGATAAATTAATAAACATTGGCTTGAAAGGATTATTTGGATTTTATATCTTAATTATTTATTCATATATATCTCATTTTTTCATCTCACATAATCTTCTACATAATACATTAATTTTATTATTAGGAATCTTATTATTTATATTTTCTCAAAAAAAAGAACTTAATAAAAAACTTTTCTTAATTTTATTAATTAATTTTTCAATTATTTTTATCGGTTTATTAATCTTTAAAACACATGATGATTTTCCTTATTATCATTTTGCCTATAGTATTTACATTACCCAAGAACCTATGATTATAGGTATAGGGCAATTTAATCACGGTTTTAGAACTCATTCATCAATTTTTTATTTAAATTCTTTGTTCTATTTACCTTTTATAAAATATTATTCTTTTTATATTCCGACTTTACTAATTTTAGGTTTTTCAAATTTAATATTTTTATCCAATATTAATCATCATTTAAAAAAAAAGAATATAAATTATATATTTTACTTAAGCATCTTATTTTTTGTATTTTTCAATATATTTTTTTATAGAATTCAAGAACATGGAACAGATAGATCTGCTCAAATTTTAATTTCAATATTACTAATACAATTTTTTTACTTAATAAGTTTTTACAAAGATTCAAAGTTTCAAATTAATTTTATTTTAATAATTTTAGGACTTATTATATCTCTAAAGGCATTTTACGTTTTATATCTAATATTTTTTTTTCCTTTTATCTGGATTTTATTAAAAGAAAAAAAATTAGATTTATTAAGATATATATTAAAAAGTCCTTTCTTTTATATATTTTTACTTTTATTTTTTCTTATAATTTCAGTATATTTTTTTAATACAGGATGTTTGGTTTATCCAGTTTCATTTACTTGTTTTAATAATTTTGAATGGTCAATTGGAATTGATGAGACTATTAAAATGAATAATCATTATCAACTGTGGTCTAAAGCAGGCAAGACACCAAATTTTTTGATTGATGATCCAGAAATTTATTTAAAAAATTTTAATTGGGTTTCAAATTGGATAGATTTATATTTTTTTAATAAAGTTTCTGATTTTTTATTTGGTTTGCTGATATTGTGTTTTTTTATTTTCATAATATTTCGTAATAAAAATATTAATAAAAAAAAGAAAAGTATTAAATTGAGCTATATATATTTAACTTATGTTTTTATATTTATCCTTCTTTTTGAATGGTTCTTAAATCATCCAGCGTTAAGGTACGGAGGTTATATACTAATTGCTTCAATTATATTTATTCCATTTTCTATAATTTTAGAAAAACAACAAATTTTATTTAACAAAATTAAACCAAAATTGAAATTTATAATTTTGTTAACAATTGTAATTTTCGTAACAAGAAATTCTTTAAGAATTCATGATGAAATGGATAAATATAATTATAAACCATTAACAGAAACTTTTTATTATGTAGATCAAAAACATTTTAGGATTTCAAACTTATTTAAAGATTTAATTGAAAACTTTGATAATTGTAAAAATGAGGTGAATATTTGTGATGATAAATTATCAAAAAAAGTAAAAGAATTTTATCCTAATAGATATATATTTATAAATGACTAAACACATAATTTTAAATTTATTAAAATTTTTTGATTACTTTTATCAAAGAAAATTATTTAACTTTTTAAAAAAAAAGGGGTTTTATTCATTTGAAACTTTTTTTGATGTAGGTGCTCATAGAGGTGAGTCAATTAAACTTTTTACAAAAAATTTTAATATTAAAAAGATTTATTCTTTCGAACCAAGCAAAATTAATTTCAACTTTTTGAAAAAAAATTTAAAAACTTTTGAAAAAAAAAATATAAATGTAACAATTAAAATTGAAAATCTAGCATTAGGTGCTGAAAATAAAAATATTAAGATTAAACATTTAAGTGAAAGTTCATCTTCAACTATAAATGAAATAGATACTAATTCAAAATATTTTAAGAAAAAATCGTTATTACTCTATACAAAAAAAAATGATAAATTTTTTGAAGAAGAAAATACAGTCCAAATGAGATTAAATGATTATATTCTGAAAAATAAAATTCTGAAAATTGATTTTTTAAAAATTGACACAGAAGGTTATGAAATGAATGTCTTGTTAGGTCTGGAAAATCAATTTAGCAAGATTTCAATTATTATGTTTGAGCATCACTACCATAATATGATAATAAAAAATTATAAATTTAAAGATGTCAATGATTTATTAAAAAAAAATAATTTTACCCAAATTTATAAGTATAAAATGCCCTTTAGAAAAACTTTTGAATATATTTATGTTAGAAGAAAATAAATTAAAAATTAACTTAACGAAATTACAAAAAGATTGTAAAAAGATTGGTAAGAATTTTTTTTAAAAATGAAAAAAAAAATAGCTTTAATATTTGGTGTAACAGGACAGGATGGATCTTATCTTGCTGAATTTTTGTTAAAAAAAGGATATATTGTAAATGGAGTAAAAAGAAGATCATCGAGCAATAATACTTCAAGAGTTGATCATATTTATCAAGATCCTCATGATAAGAATTACAAGTTTAGACTTCATTACGGAGATGTTACTGATTCTTTATCTGTTTCGAGTTTAATTAAAAAAATAAAACCAGACGAAATTTACAATTTAGCAGCTCAATCTCATGTAGCAGTTTCATTTGAGGTTCCAGAATATACTGCAAATGCAGACGCTCTTGGTGCATTAAGAATCTTGGAAGCAATAAAATTTCATAAATTAGAAAAAAAAACAAAATTTTATCAAGCTGGCACGTCAGAAATGTATGGTAAAGTTCAAGCATCTCCTCAAAATGAGAGAACTTCTTTTTACCCTTTAAGTCCTTATGGAGTAGCAAAGCTATATGCCCACTGGATTACAAAGAATTATAGAGAGGCTTATAAAATTTTTGCCTGTAATGGTATCCTTTTTAATCATGAAAGTCCGAGGAGAGGGGAAACATTTGTTACAAAAAAAATTGTTTCAGCTCTATGCAAAATTAAAGAAGGTAAACAAAAAAAATTATTCTTAGGGAACTTAAATTCTAAAAGAGATTGGGGGCATGCTAAAGATTATTGTTATGCTATGTGGAAAATGCTTCAGCAAAGAAAACCAGATGATTATGTAATTGCAACAGGAAAACAATATTCCATAAAACAATTTATTAATTTAACAGCTAAAAAATTAAAAATGAAAATTATTTGGAAAGGAAAAGGAAAAAAAGAAAAAGGATATAATGAAATTGGTTTTCCTATAATTGAATGCGATGAAAATTATTTAAGACCATTAGACGTTAATACACTTTTAGGAGATGCAAAAAAAGCTAGGAAATTACTTAAATGGAAACCTGAAAAGGATATAAATTTTCTGATTCAGGAGATGATTGAAGCTGAATATAAAATATTAAATGCACTTAGATAAAAAAAGCAAAGTATTCATTGCTGGTCATAAAGGTATGGTAGGGTCATCTATTTTACGTCATTTTAAAAAGAAAGGCTATAGAAAACTATTTTTTAAAGATCGAAGTTCTCTGGATCTATTAAATCAAAAAAAAACATATACATACTTGAAAAAAATAAGACCAGATTTTGTAATAATTGCTGCAGCAAAAGTTGGGGGAATAGTTGCTAATAATGAACAAAAAGCAAAATTCATATATGAAAATATTATGATACAAACCAACTTAATTCATTCTTCATATTTAGTAGGAGTAAAAAAACTAATTTTTTTGGGATCAAGCTGTATATATCCAAAATATTCAAAACAACCAATTAAAGAAAGTTATTTGATGACAGGAAAACTTGAGGAAACTAATGAAAATTATTCTATAGCCAAGATAGCAGGGTATCAAATGTGTGATGCATATAATAAGCAATATAAAACAAACTATATTTGTTTAATGCCGACAAATCTTTATGGACCAAACGATAATTATAATTTGAAAACTTCTCATTTTTTTCCTGCATTAATTTCAAAAATACATTTTGCAAAAGAAAATAAAAAAAAATATATAACAATCTGGGGTGATGGCAGTCCCAAAAGAGAATTAATGTATGTTGATGATTTAGCTGATGCTTGTGAGTTTTTTTTAAAGAGAAAAACAAAACATTCATTGATTAATATTGGCAGTGGTCAAGAAAAAACAATTATAGATTATTGTAAATTTATATTAAAAAAAATTGATGCTAAATTAAAAGTAAAATTTGATAAGAAGAAGCCAAATGGAACACCAAGAAAAAAATTAAATTCAAATTTAGCAATTAAATATGGATGGAAATCAAAATTTGATTTAAATACAGGTTTTAATTTAACATATAATGATTTTTTAAAAAAAATTAATCTCAAGTAAAAATGAAAAAATTTATTGTTGTTACAGGAGGAAGTGGTTTTGTTGGAACTAATTTAATTAAATATTTAATTAAAAAATCTAAATTTAATATAATAAGTTTAGATGACTACTCTTCAGGTACAAAAAAAAATCATATTAAAAACAATAAGATTTTATATTTAAAGGGTCATACTAAAGATATTGACAATTTATTAAGAAAATACAGAAATAAAATTCATTCAATTTTTCACTTTGGAGAATTTTCAAGAATATATCAAAGTTTTTTACAAATGAATAAATGTATTCAATCCAATTCAATTGGATCACACGCTGTTTTTGATTTTTGTTTAAAAAATAATATCAAGTTAGTTTATTCTGCTACCTCTGCATCGTTAGGTAATAAAGGAAAAGATAAAAATCTTTCACCTTATGCATTTACAAAAGCAAAGAATTTAGAACTTTTAGAAAACTTAAAAAAATGGTTTAATTTTAAATATGAAGTAATTTTTTTTTATAATGTTTATGGTCCTGGACAGATCAAAAATGGCAATATGTCTACAGTTATAGGAATATTTGAAGATCATTATCTAAAAAATAAACCATTACCAGTGGTCAAACCTGGATCACAATCTAGAAGATTTACTCATATTACAGACACTATCAAAGTTTGTTTTAAAGCTTGGAAAAATAACAAAAGTAGATTTTATAGTATTTCAAATCAAAAGAGTTTTACAATCTTAGAAGTCGCTAAAATGTTTGATACAAAAATAAAGTTTTTACCACCTAGAAAAGGTGAAAGATATGCATCAGCTTTGACGACTTTAAGTTTATCTAACAAGATATATAGAACTTATGGTAAAATTAGTTTAAAAAATTACGTAAAGAACTTTAAAAAAGATCATAAAAAATAAGGTTTTTTTAAATAAATGTTTGTTTACATTAAATAATATATCTATATAAATCATTCGCCGGTGATTATTGCGAAAGTGTTACACCCGATTCCATTCCGAACTCGGAAGTTAAGCCTTTCAGCGCCGATGGTACTTTGTCTTAAGATATG
>MDTG01036502.1_pt1 | contig 29501 bp, 25 predicted proteins | sample 811421 | NCBI WGS metagenome assembly MDTG01 (sample SAMN05326645, study PRJNA326480) | marine metagenome | isolation source: seawater | place: Pacific Ocean: South East | collected 2011 | reverse complement strand
TCTTCAGGTCTCCAAAAGAAACCAAGTTGCTTTTCAGTTAATTTTTCAAACTGCTTGTATTTAACAACATCAAATCGTTGGACATTAACTCCGCCATTAGGGTCCAAAAACATTTTTGCTTTGGTATGATGTTTTTTATTTTTTGCATTAAATACTGTCATTATATCTTACAACTATCGCAATCGTCCTCATCTATATATTCATCTACTGATGAAATCATATTTACTTCTACCACTTTCCTTCCTTCTTCTTTTTCGATATCTATCTCGCCTTGTCCGTCATGCGTGTTGTTATAGTACAACTGCTTACCACCATATTTATAAAACATGATAAGATGTTGTAACAACAAACTCATTGGGACTTTTTCATCTTCGAAGTGTTGTGGATTGTAAGATGTATTTACCGAAATTCCCTGATCTATGTACTTTTGTAGGACTGCCATAATTTTAAGATATCCCTCTGGAGACTTTTGATCCCAAAGTAAATCGTACTTGTTTTTCAATCTAGGATAGCCTGGAACAACTTGTTTTAAAACTCCATGCTTACTTTGTTTGATACTGATATAACTGCGTGGTGGTTCTATACCATTTGTGCTGTTACTAATTTGTGCAGATGTTTCTGCTGGCATAAGTGCCATCAATGTGCTGTGTCTTATACCTGTGTCTTTTAATTGTTTACGCAAACCTTTCCAGTCTAAACGTTCTTTATGTTTTACAAGTTCGTCTAGGTCTTTTTTGTATGTTTGGTTAGGTGTAATACCATGTCCATATTTTGTTTCCATGTTGCCAGGTATAGCACCTTTTTCTAATGCAAGATTGGCACTTGCTTTAATCAAGTAATAACTCCATGCCTCTGCCCATTCATCTACTAATTCTAAATTAGGATCTTGGTAATTGGTGTTATTTTTTGCTAACCAATATGCAAAGTTAATAATACCAACACCTAGTGGACGTCTTTTCATTGTGCTAAGTTCTGCCGCTAATACAGGATATGTTTGATAATCTAATAATTCATCCAATGCTCTTACTGTTAAATCACAAACTTTTTCAAATTCTTCTGTCTTTTTAATTGCTCCCCAATTCACAGCACTTAATGTACATAAACTAATTTCTCCCTCTTCATCATTTATATGCGTTAAAGGTTTAGTTGGTAAATCAATTTCACAACATAGATTACTTTGCTTAATAGGTGCAACATCTTCTATAAATGCTCCATGTGTATTTGCATGGTCAACGTTCATTAAGTAAATTCTTCCTGTGTCTTTACGTTCTTGTACAAACGCAGAAAACAATTCAATAGCAGGAATAGATTTTTTCCTTATACTTGTTTTACGTTCTGCCGCTTCATACAATTCTTGGAATTTGTCTTGGTCTGTAAAAAACGAATCATATAATCCAGGTACATCACTAGGTGAAAACAATGTAATATTTCCACCGCTAATTAATCTTTCATACATCAATTTATTAAATTGTACACCATAATCCATATGACGTACTCTGTTATCTTCTGTTCCTTTGTTATTCTTTAAGACTAACATATCTTCTATTTCTAAATGCCAAATAGGATAGTATAATGTAGCCGCTCCACCCCTTACGCCACCTTGACTGCAAGACTTAACTGCTGATTGGAATAACTTATAAAAAGGAATAACTCCTGTGTGAGTTGCATCTCCGCTTCTAATTTTTGAGCCTATTGCTCTAATACTACCTGCACCAATGCCAATACCTGCTTTTTGACTTACATACTTTACAATAGCACTACTTGTTGCATTAATACTGTCTAAACTATCATCTGTTTCTATAAGTACACAACTGCTAAACTGTCTTTGTGGTGTACGAACACCTGCCATTACAGGAGTAGGTAAACTAATTTTAAATTGGCTTATTGCATCGTAATATGCTTTTACATATTCCATTCTTGTTTCTTCTGGATATTTGCTAAACAATGTTGCCGCAATCATCATATATGCAACTTGTGGTGTTTCAAATATTTCACCTGTTGCTCTATTTTGTACAAGATATTTTCCACGGAATTGTTCCATAGCCGCATAAGTTAGATATTCATCTCTGCTATGGTCTATAAAACTTTGTAGTTCGTTTATTTGGTCTTTAGTGTATAACTCTACAAACTCTGAATCGTAAAAACCAATATCTACATTTTTTTGAATAATATCACATAAGCAAGGCGGCTCAAATGTTCCATAAACTTCCTTACGCAAATGATAGTTAATCAACCTACCTGCTACATACTGATAGTTAGGTGCTTCATCTGAGATAAGGTCAGCCGCACTCTTAATAAGTGTTTCCTGAATATCTTCTGTTTTGATTTTTTCGAAAAATTGAATTTGTGAATTGATTTCTACTTCACTGGCACTAACGCCTGTTATGCCTTCAACGGCATACATTACGACTTTGTGTAACTTGTCTATGTTTAAGTCTTCTAGTCGTCCATCTCTTTTCTGTACCTGCATTGTCTATCCTGTATAATGTATGTAGAATTCCTATTATAACATCATACAAAAAGACTGTCAATGATTATATTGTAGGAATTGTGATATCTTTTAAATCCTGTAGAACAATATAATCATTGTTCTTTTCAAATAAAACTTTTTCCCCAGGTATAAGATTGTATGCAAAACCATCGTTGATGAAAATTGCTCCATCTTTTCCTGTAACATGATTACTTATCACTTTCCACGATGTTCGACATGGTTCTATGAACTTTAAATTCGATAAAGTATTGTACATCAAAATGGAAATACCAGTAGTGCAAAAATATCCATTTTCAACAATGTCGAATGGTTTCATCCAATCTTTGGGAGTATAATAATCTAAATAACGACTGTGGATTTTTACAGTAGAAAATGCTTCAAGCACATCTTTTTCAGACTTTGCGTCTTTGCGAATTTGCCTAAACTGTACTAGACGGCTTTCGACGTCTGTGTGTTTTTCGAACATTTTAAATTACTACTGTGATTTCCACTTACGAACAACGTATTTCATAACAACGTTGCTTGTTGGAGGAGTCACATTATTATCTGCTGTAATACTTACAGTACCGTTTGCCATTGAGCCACTAAACTCTATAGCACCTGAATAGTAAACATTACCATTTGCATGATAGTCATGTGATGATGAACTAACATCTTGCAATGTAACTGAACCGTTTATATTGCCACCAGCATCTGTTTGAGACAATGGATTAGCATTATAAACTAATGTACCTACTTGGTTGTAATATCTTGTAATAGAACTATTACCAGAGTCTAATGCTGTTCCTACTAAGGAATAATCTATAAAGAATGTGTCTATAGCAGTAGAGTCTGTACCTAAATCAGTAAGTGCAATACCAGTACCTGAACCAATAGTTAATTGTTTTGGTTGTGAGAAAAATGTATCTGCTGTTCCAGATTGTAATGCTTGAGTAGTAAGTACTTCAATGTTAGTTTTAATAGTAACTAAACCTCTCTTATCTGGAGTATTTGTTTTAAAGTATAATTTGTTTACTACTTCTGCAAAGTGTCCTGCTTCGTCGCTACTTGCAAAATCAATTTCACCGTTTGTAGTATCAACATCTATTTTCCATGTACCTAAACTTTGGACGTCTGCATTGTCACTAAATTTATCATTTATAAACACGTTATTAACAATGTTTACTCTTTCATCGCTTAAAACTTTTGTTAACCAAACTTCTAATTTTGCTTTTACTGTATTACCACTTCTAGTTGCATACGTTCCTGAAGTTAAGCCTAATGCACCTAAACTATCAACTGTGTCTTGCGGGTCATTAAATAATCTATATTGTGTTTGGTCATCACTTATAACATATATTTCATCATTCTTATCTGGTTTTAAATTAAATGAGAACCATTGATTTTTACCATTTACTAAAGACATTATTCCATTCAATGTTGATTGTCCTGAAATGTTTAACAAGTATGCTGGTTTAATAGTAAGTCCATCTGCTGTTGTAAGATTAGAAAGGTTAGGATTAAAACTACCTGTTACATTGGCATCTACAGCCGCATTTGATTGTATAAAGAATGTATTGTTTGTAATGTTACTAGAGTCTATTAAACTAAAGTTTGCATTATTAACCAATGTAGTATTAGAACTTCCTGTAACAATTATACCTGTTGTTGTATTAGAAACATATCCATGCTCTGCACTAAATATCTGTACAATATTTGCTGAACCTGTTTGACCAAAATTAACATAATCCAATCCACTTGTTATACCGCCTGTAAGTGCCGCTTCAGTAATAGTAAATGTACCTGAACCACTGTTTACACTTCCTACTGTATAAGGACTGCCTGATACTAGAGTTGTATTACCTATAAACGTAACATTGTCTCCGTTTCTTAGTCCTTCTACATTTGCAGTAAGTGTCACAGTATTACTGGAATCAACTGCCGCTGTAACACTTCTACCTGTTGACCAACTGTTAGAAGGCAAAGTAACTGTAAAAGTATTTGCTACACTATTTGCTGATATAGGTAAAAGTTTTTTGTGATAGTAACTGTTAGTAGAGGCTGTTACTGTTCCATCTGTTGAACCACCTTCAGTCCAAACATAACCGTTGTAACCTCCATCTGCATTTGCAAGTTCTGTAAATATAATGTTTTCTGAACCTGTATCAAATGTTACTATAGAATTTGCAAAATCTACTGTACTTGTAACATTACCAATACCACTATAAATTGTATTGCCAGGATTTGAAGTATCATCGGTAGTCAATGAAGGATCTTTTGGATCTTTTGCAAATATAATATTACCTGTTGTAATACTGCTAACATTTGCAATACCTGAACCTTCTGTAACTACATCTATATGTTTTTTCTCTAATCCAATAAATCCTGTTCCAACTTCTGGATTAACCAATACTAAATCACTATCCACATATCTGTAAGATGGAATATTCATGTTAGCATGGAAACCTGTAAGACTAGAACCACTTGCAATAGTAGTATTAGATAAAATATGATTTACATGTGAATTACCATAATATGTTATAGCAACATCATCTGAATTTGTTGGAGCAAATCTTAAATACAATGAATGGTCACTAGTGCTTAAATTACCTGAAACAAAGTTGTAGTCAAATGCTGTATTTACTGTAGCACCTGTACCACTTGAATCACCATGTTGTGCTTTGCCATTTACTAGAACTGTTATATCGTCTGCATTAAAAACTCTTGTTGTTTGGTTTTGTGTAATGAAGTTATTTCCAGAAACTGTATCATCAAATACTTGTCTTGCTCTAGATGTTCCATTTGCTAACGTTAAGTTTGCAGTACCTACTAAAGTAGTATTTGCTTTCCAAGATTTTGCTTTAGTTACGCCATCAAAAGATCCTGAACCTTTTGGGTACCTAATATGTGGTACAGTAAATTTAATTATTTGTGCATTTGCTAAACTTAATGTTGATGCAGAAGCACCTAATGTATTTTCAAATGTTACAGTTTTATTGTATGTTGAACTAATTAAATCATCTGTATCAGCACCGATGTAAACCTGTTTGCTATCTGTAGCAAAACCGATTTCTCCAGGTCTAAGAGGTTGAGGTAAATCTTGCTTTAATCCTCTTCTCTGCTGGATTCTGCTGATTATTATTTTTAAATTTGCATCGTCTTGGTGTGACATGTAAACTCCAATTACTTTTAATAATTGTATTTATCACTTTCAGCAAATATAGTTAATTCAACTCGCACAAAGATTTTCCAGATACTGGGTCTTTTGGAGTAAAATGGTCGACAAATTGTTTAGGCATTGCTTCTATTCCACTATATGTGGAGTTTATACACTTCAAAGAGTCAATATGGTCTGTTACAAATTGTTCAAATTCACTAATCCAATCAAATTGGCGTTTCCATTCTTCAGAGCCATATGCATAATCTTTGGTCATATTACATCCTCTGATTGTAACATCTTTGACTGTAAGAGCAAACAAGTTAGGTCCAGGTGTTGGCATTACATTTTGATACAAAGACATTACACCGCAATAAGACATTCTACCTGAATATGACATATTTTGTAAAGCAGAAAAGAAATAATCGTTACCAACATTTTCATGATATGCATCAAACGGGCCATACTCTTTTAAAATTGTTTGTATGCCTGCAAGGTTTGTTTTTCTAGGTACAACTATGCCTGTACCACCTAAGTCTTCAACAAGTTTTGCTTTTTCATCTGTACTTGTAATACCATATACTTTTGCACCCATTAAATTTGCAAATTGAACAACCATATTGCCTACACCACCAGTTGCTCCACTCACACAAACAACATCACTTTCTTTTATTTTAAGCACTCTAGTCAAAGAATAATATGCAGTTTTACTAACTAAACTAAACAATGTCAGGTAACGTTTTGCAAACTCTACCCGGTCGCCTTGTATATTAAGTTTAAAATGTTCTGTGTTTGAATTTCCTACTGCATGTGTTCTCCAACCTAATTTGTGCCATAGGTAAGTACCAACAGGAAAGTCTTTATTTTTACTTTCAACAACTATACCAACTGTTTCTCCAGGTATGCCTTCTCCAAGTTCTACCATAGGATAGTTAGGAAATGTTTCAACAGGATTCATTGATATTCGCATGTAAGGATCTGTTCCACATACAAAATTTTGTATGTAAAATTCTCCGTCTTCTATTTTAGGTATGGGTTTTGTAACAACTTCGAAGTTATCTGTAGAAATTTCACCTACTGCATGTTGTTTAAGAACTACTTGTTTCATAGTGATGCATAATAATCTGTAAGTCTTGTTTCCCAAAGGTCACAATACATTTCAAATCTTGCACCCTCTATTACAAACTCTTTGAATTTATTATCTCTACTGACCATAAGTATAACACCTTTTTTAATATTTGTGTCATACATTTCATTATGTGCCATTGCATAAGCACAACATTGTAAATAATAGTCTTCAATCCATTCTTCTTTTTTAATTTTTTTAGATGTTTTAAAGTCTATAATTGCTTCTTCGCCTTTATGCATTCCAACACAATCTGTTGTTCCTGCATATAAGCCAGGTGCAATCAATCCTATTTCTGTTCCCCAAACTTCATCTATATTTGTAAAGCCTTCATTAATAACTAAGTCAGACATTTCTTTTGCCATAACACTAACCATGTTATTGCCAAATTCAACAGTCTCTCCTAGTATATGTTTTTCTATAGCATTATGTACTTTTGTTCCTAGTCCTGCACTTTCTTTACTAACACGATTTGCTTCTTCTTCGCCTACACGTTTACGCCAAGCAATTAAGGCTGTTTTGTCTGATGTCTTATCTAATACTGTTGTCACACTAGGCACAGGCACATTGTCATCTCCAACATATTGTCTGCCTTGCGGAGTGCTTTTGCGTTGCAATATTTTGTAATCAAATTTAGGTTTTAAAATCATGTTTTTTCCTTAAGGTCTATTATAGCATTTTCTAGTGTTTACGTCAACCTATCATATAGTCTGCAATCTTATCATGCCAATTTTTTCCATAATGTATAAGGTCTCTAGCACATGCATTTTTTATTTGCTCTGGCGTGTGTTGTTCTGGATCTACGACTTGTAGGTCTTTTCCTAATACAGGTATGTACATTCTTGTTAATGGAGGTGCAATAATATCCCAATTCATAAAATCTTTTACACCTTCAAATGTATTCTTTGCATACATTTTAAGTTCAATATCATTTGCTTTACAGAAATCTTCTATAGCAGATATTGTAATAGACGTGTACATGTGTTTCGTTTCCATATTAATTGCAGTATTAATATGTTCAAATTCTTTTAGAAACACTTGCTGATAATGTACTCCGCCTTCAATAATTCTTTTGTTACTAACGTGTGCTGTACGTTCACTATGTGGCACACAAATATAAGTTTTTTCAAATGGTTTTTGTTCATACAGTTGTCTTAATAAAAGATAAACTTCCATAGGACCACTTGCACTAAGTCCACAATTAAATATTGGTAAATTTTCTCCTAGTTTATTCCACCAAATATCTTTTTCTGCTGTGCCTACACCAAATGTTTGACTACAACCAAAAACAGGAATAAATTCATTAGGTACTAAATCTTCAAATTCCAAATTACTACGCAAACCAAGAGAATTAATATTGTAAGTAATTGGATTTCCTTCATCGTATTTTGACCACCAGTCTTCCAATGACATTCCAATATCTGTAAATCTACTAACAACACGGTCTCTTATTTTTCTATTGTTAGGATCTTCATCAATGTTTTTATCAGAAAATGCTATTAGCCATTTTTTTGTAGCATGAGGTGTATCTAAAGACAAATTTTTATATTGCTTGGGTAAATCTTCTAAGTGTATTAAATAGTCTCTATTGCCAATTGATTCATCTTTGTAGAACTCCCAAGAAGCAGGAAGAAAATCTTCTTCCTTGTACAGGTAATCTCCTATGTGCATTCTAGTAATACCTGCCGTAAATGCTTTTACAAAGTCAGGAAAATCCATTCTTCTTTTTTCTGTAAAAGGTGTTAGCAGTCTTTCGTATAATTTACTTTTTCTCATAGTACAACTCTGTTCAAGTATTTATTTTCAGGCTCTTTAAATAATTCAGCGATTCGGCTGTGCCAAGTTACTCCAAAATGTACACAATCTCTTGCTACATGTTTTTGCATTTCTGAAAGTGGAATTGTTTTAGGATTTACAAACGGTATATCTTTTAATTCAAATGTGGCTGTACGCAAAGAGTTAGGTACTGGCATTTGCCACTCAACACAATGTTTGAGATGTCCATATGTAAAAGTTGCATAAATGTTTAATTCTATATCATTTACTTTACAAAAATCTAATAATGCACCATAACAAATACTTACATACATCATTCTAGTTTCTGAATTAAAACATTTATTTAAATCTACCCATTCATTTAGTGTGCTTTGATAAAATGAACCACCTTCATGCCATCCTTTGTTGCTTATGTGTGCTGTTCTTTCACAATGAGGTAAAACAGCATACGCCTTTTTAAAAGGCTTTTCTTTGTAAAGTTTTTTCAATGTTAATAATGTTTCCACAACACCATTAGATGACATTCCCAAATTGAATCTAGGCAAGTCTTCATCAAGTTGATTGAACCATAAGTTTTCATATTTAGTACCAAGTCCAAATGTATTACTGCAACCAAATACAGGTATAAATTTGTTTGGTTCCAAATCTTCAAATTCTAAATGGCTACGCAATCCTAGAGAATTTATTTTATAATCCACATATTCATATTTGTCTCTCCACTCTTGTATATTCATACCTACATTTAAAAGATTATCTAATGTACGAAATTTTCTTTGCAAATAATCATTGCTCTTAAGATATTTTGAACGAGTTGCATTTTCTTCACGTAATGGTCTGCGGTAATCATATATCATTGGGAGATATCCCTTTGAATCCATATTTAACTGAGTATATGTTTTTGGACAATCTGCTAAATTAATGCTGTATGCTTCATATTCTTCCATAAACTCAGTAGAGGCATAACGTTCTCTAATGTCTGGATGTAAGTCGTTTACGTCATAAGGAATGCTCCATGCATGTAAATGACTAATAGAACCTGTGAAAGTTTTTATATATTCTACAAAGGGTAAATTTTCTTTCTTGTCGTATGGATTGTTAAGACTTTCTAGCAGAGTGTGTTTCATACTAGTATTTATTTTTAAATTATGTGGGGAGGTCTGCTTTTACGTCTTGCATTGCTTGGTCGCCTGCCATTGCACCTACGTCTACTTCTGGCTCTTCTTCAGCATCTGGTTCAGCCATATCGTTTGGAATTTTGCCTTTAGGTGTAATCACGTCATCATCTACACTTTGTACAACATCCATATCATTTAATGTTTGTTTTAGTTCGTTGGTGCTCAATAGAAAACCGTCTTGCGACATAAGGTCTCTAAAAACTTCTGTGGGGATTTCGTCCATATCACCGCCAACTACTTGTGCAAGTCTATCTTTGATAGCAATTTGCAAGTCGTCGAAGTAACTTTCGAAAAGTATTACTTCACGGATTTTCATCTTACACCTCTGGTGCGTCTACAGGTGCTCTACCTAATGGCTCTTCTTCTGGTCCAGCCGCGGCAGGTACATTATCAGCAACAGGTTCGTCCATCATAGGCTCTTCTGCTCCAAGTCCTGCGTCCATTGGTTGGTCCATCATACCAGCACCGCCACCAGTTAGTTGTCCGATAACTGCGTCCATTTGTTCTTTACTGCCTTTGTTAGCAACAAGTAATGCATCTAAGGCTGACTCAGCCTCTAATTTAATACTTTGTGCCTGTTGGGCTCCGAACTCTGCACTTAATTGGTCTGCTATTGCAGGCAAGTCTTCGTTAATCATTCTACCAATTCTTTCAATGTGGTCTTGTACATCATCACTTAATGCTCTAAGTGCCATAACAACTTCTGCTTGTTCAACTTCAACTTCTTCTGCAATCATGTCGTTAATGATATCATCAAACATACTTTCTTTTTTGGCTTGTTTTTCTTCATCGGAAGTATCACCTGTAATCTTGTATGTTTTACCATCTACTTCAAATTCATCTTTACCTTGTGCAATAGCATCTTTTCTAGCACCAGTAAATTTATTCTGTTCAGCAACTTTTTTACCAAACATTTGAATTCCACCTGCTACTGCTTCTTCTTCTAAACCGTTTAAGAAACCAACAACTGCATCTCTGCTTTTGCCACTGACTTCTGCAAACATATCTAATTTTTCTTCTATTGCTTTAAGGGTATCGACATCTTCAATTTCCATTCCAACTTCTTTTGCAAGTTCTTTTAAAAGATATTCATTTAGTTCAGTATCGGTAATTGTTCCTAAATCTTCTATATCTTCACGTGTTCCGCATGAGGATTCCATGTAATCTTTTGCGGCTTTTAAAACTATCGGTAATACAAATTCATCATCGTGTGCATATCTGGAATCTTGTCTAAAGTTATTCATGCATTGTTTACTTGCTTCATCCATTGTGTATCCACTGTCCATAAGTCTTTGAACTTCTTGTACAAGATTGTTTTTCATTTCTTGCATTGCTGGACTTTCTGCATACATGCCTTCGTTAATCATAACGTTGATAACATCTCTAACGCCTAAAAACTTAGCATAGTCTGGATCTAAGTTGAATTTCTTATTTGTATTTCTGAGTCTTACTATATGAGACTCTGCTTTTTCTTTCACAGTTTCAAGTTTTGCTTTAGAATGGAAGCCTGTAACTTTTACACCGTGATTTTCCTTGAGATACTTATTAATTTGTTTAATTGTATCTTGAGGAGTTTGGTTAAAATTTGTAATTTTCATGTCAATTCCCGATAAAGTTAAAATTATAAATGTATTTATCAAAAAGAACGAAAATGCTGTAGAAAAAATTTACTAGATTGAGGAGTGTATGTTAGAGTGCAAAGATTCTTTTGCATTTCTCAAAGCCATTATAGATATTTCTGCTCTACTTTCAGTAGAATAAAATTTTACACTATCTTGAGTAGTCTTCATTGTGTGTTTATAAAAAATTAAATCAGTATAATGTTTTGCAACATGTCTTTGATATGTATCTAATGCTTTATCTATTGTAGTTATTGTAGAAGGAATGCCTTTCTTAGGTGTAGTAGATAATGTTTTTACAATACGTCTTGCAGTTTCAGGTAAAACAACATCTTTAAACACAGGTTGTCTAGAACTTGCTTCTACAATATCAAATAATCCACATTTCTTTTGTACAGAAAAGAATAAATTTTTAGATAATACTTTTTTTGTTGCATGTTCTAATTTTTTTGCAACTTTGCGTTTGTCTATCTTAGTCTTTTTGCGGGTAGACTTTGAATTTTGCTTTGCCATTGTCGTTTACTCTTAATACTAACCCACGTTGCCTTAATTGTTGAGCAGTATGTAACTCATTTTCATTGAGCTCGTATTCATATATACCTTTTTCATGAGATAATTTATCAAAGAATTGAAACTCTTTAGAACTTACTACTGTGGGACCATTTTTTGTAGACAATACTTTCATATTATCTCTTTATTAATGTAGATTTTGATTTTGGACCTGGCTTCTTGTGTGCGTGTTTTGTCTTTTTAGGCTTCTTTGGTTTTTGTACAACACGTTGAACATCGTTAGCAATAGGTTTTACTACTGTAGCAACTGCTCCTGCACTCATTCCGCCTACGGATGCTGTTTCATTTATTATATCTGAAATCTTCATACTTGTATTTATCCTTTTTGAAATATTTTATCAAATTCTGGATATACCTTCAGCCAAGAATCCATATCTATTCTAATATTATTTAAAATAAATTCTGCATTTTTATGAAATACATCAAAATTATGTTCAGCAATTTCCTTATTTAAAGAAATTATGTTATCCCATATTGCAGAATTATCTTTTTTTATGGATAATACTTCTAAATTATCTATTAAGATTTCTATTTTTCGTAATACATTTGTTTCTCTATCATATAATTCTAAATTATCAAACAAATGATTGTAAGTTTTATATCCCATTTGTTGTAAATGCTGATAAATTCTATGAGGTCCAAAAATAACAAAAGGTTGTTTCATCAAAATAGGTTTGAAAACTTTTTCTGTAAAAAATAATTCTTTACCTATACTAGATTCTGTAATAATTTGCATATCACAATCAAATAATCCATCTGTATCACCTACAGTTTTCATGTGTACAACATCAGCATCTCTGTCATCATACACTAAAGGGTACACATCATGTAATTTTTCCAAATATGTAGTGCATGTTTTTATATCATCCATATTAGTAAAATATTGTATAGCATTTGTTACAACTTCTTCAAATGGTACATCAGGTGAACTCAATATATTATTCTGCAAATTTTTATTTAAAATTGCTCCGAGTAATAATGTTCTATGGGGTCTTGGTGCATTATTCAAACAACTGAATAAATGTGTTTTATTGTTGTTAAATTCATAGTTAGAACTTATATCTAACTGTAACATAGTATCTTCTTTGTAATTTCTTGTGTATAAAACGTCATAAGTGTCGTATGCAAACGTTTTAAAGATATCTGATATATTGACACAACTATTACCATAAAACACGTTAGACAGGGCATAGTGCCGTGTAACTTGGTGTATAAACTCGAATATATTCTTATCGCAATGACCTTCAGCACTATTCTCAAACAACACAACTGCATTGGGATTGTCTGCAATAAAGTGTGGAATTAGTATGTGGTCAAAAGCACTTTCTTGCCAAGTGTCAAAAATTACATCCGATGCAAATCCATCTAATGAAATAACGTGCAATACAGGTAAATTATTATGCTTATCTTCAGTCCATTCAAAGAAATCACTCATACCAAATAATGTATCTTTGGAAGTGCTAGGAACATGTGATACATCATGTCCACATGACTTCATAAATTGTTTAAATGGATTTTCTATTATGGATAGTTTCATTAGTAGTATTTAACTACTTTTTCTTACGTCCGGACTTCATGTTGGCACACCAGTGATACATTCTTGATTTTTCTCCACTGCTGTCTTTTGCTTTTTTGCGTAGACTGGTAACAGAACCTTTACAACTAGCACCTGCTTTTTTTACTCTACCTGGACGACTTTTGCCTTTCTTCTTACCGTCAGCAAAGTTTTCGTCTATAATCTCTGCTGGTATTACATCTTTGCCAACACGTTTTGCTTGATAAACTCTGTGAAAACCATCTAGTATTGTTTTGCCATCTTTGTCTATCAGTATAGGATTATCTAAATCAACACCCACATCTGGATCAACATCTATAACTCTTCCGAAACGGTCATCAATTGCGTCGTCATCTAAGTCTGCTACTTTAACTTTGATTAGTTTAGTCTTTTTACCTTTTATATAATCTTTAACATCAGGATTTAGATTTCTTTCATTTACATTTTTGTAAACACTATACAACACAGGATTATTACCACAGCCTAGTTCATCGTTTGCTACACCTCTTGCCATTGCTTTTTGACCTTGTCTATCATCAAAGTCTTGATATACTTCTGCATACACTTGGTCTATGGATTCATCATCGTGTCCATCATTGCACTCATCTGTAAATCCTTCATAATGTACAACATACTCACCTACAGTATCTTTACCTACATCTGTGGGTGTAAGTTTATTCACAAACTCTTGTACTTCTTTTGGTAAAGGTTTCTTATATCTATCAGGGTCAAAAACAGAACCTTTAGAATGTGCTAATGGATTATATTCTGCTTTTTTGTCATGTGCTTTTTTATATTCTTTAGCACCTTTTTTAAAATCATCTAATGCTTTAGAAAGCATAGATGAAAATTTATTTTCTAAAGACATAACTTCTCTGTCACTTGTTTTATCTTTAAATACATCCATTACTTTTTCTATGTCTGCATCAACTATAATTGCAGGTACACGTTTAATACCTAGCATATTGGCGGCATCATATCTATGATGACCATTTATTAAGTAACCTTTTCTATCTAAAATAAAAGGTCTGTCTGCTTTTTTAAGAAATACGTCTTCCGCTTTTTTACTTAATCCATCTACACGTTGAGTTTGCACAGGTTTTATTTTGTCTAAACTAATTGTGCCTTCTTTATATTTCAAGTCTGATTTATCTAAATGTTTTCTTCTAATTTGTGGCAATTGATTTCTATCAAAATGTTTATCTGAAACTGTTCTACTATAACTTTCTTCAATACCTTTTCTTAAACGTATGACTCCACATGCAAGTCTTTCTCCAGCATTACCTGTTTTTAAACTTTCGTCATCTCCACCTTTGCCTAAGTCATCTTCATCTGCATGAATTACCATTGCTCTTCCAACAACACTACGGTCGCCACTTAAATCAACACGTCTTGCTACTATTTTAAATCTAGCAACACCTTCTTCATCTGCAATTATATTGCCTAAATCGCCTACATGACCTTTGTCTAAATCACCATGGTCAACTCCGTCTGGATTATAATGTCCTCCGGCACTATCACAACCGTCACTTAAATCTCCAAACTCATGTATATGAATACCATGCATGCCTGGTTCAAGTCCTTTTAATTGTCCTCTTATTATTGTAGGTTTGTTTGGTTCTTGTTTAAGAACAATACCTCCGGAAATGTCTCCTTCAATGTGTTCTAATTGCACAACTGCTTTAACTACTTCTTCTGCTTCACTGATAATGTTTAAAGATTCGCATTGGCAAGTACGTTCTTTTGTTCTTGGGCACCTTTTAAATTCTTTTGCTCTCATTATAAAGTACCTTTCTTAAGACTTAACTGTGCCCATTGTTCTCTACCAGCACCTGCCTGTGTAGGTATGATACTTATAGATGTAGCCATTGCATGTCCACTACGTCTAAATGCAACTAAATCATTTTCATTTTTAATCATTGCAGTTTTTTGATTAGGAATACTAATTAAAAGTAATCCATCAAAATCATCTCTGTCTTTATACCATAAGAAATTTTGTTTTAAATAAACATTTTCAATTTCTTCTGAACTTGCATTATTAGAAATAATGTCTGCAATAGGACCTGCATAATTTTCCATATCCATTGAAAACAATTCCATTGCAAGTTGTTTTCTTATTTTTTGATTATTTGCATCAGTTACTGGCAAGTCTTGATTTAGTCCATTTATAAATTTCATAAATCCTAAACTTCCACCAACGCCTCCAATACTATCTACCACTGAAGGTATGTATTCTGCATACTTGTCTATTATGGCTTTCTTAGCCTTTTGACTTCCGCCACCATAACCTATTCTACCACCAGTACTACTAGTAGCCGCTTTTAATTCTACTTTGCCTATTCCTTCTATTTCTAAGTCACCTTCACCTGATGCTAATCTAATTTTATTACTCAAACAGGCTAATCCATATTCACCAGGTCCTTTTTGATTTACACCAACACCGTATGCTGTTAAAGACACAAATGCCTTCATGCTTATATCGTCACCAAACACATTTGCAAATGTGTTCAAAGGTTTATCTAATTCTTTAATATTTACAACTGTACCTGTTTTTTCTAATCTAGTTATAAACTTACTCATAGTGCCATAGTCACTATCTATACTACCAATAATTTTTGTTACATCTTGTATAACTTTTTGTTTTTGTTTATCTGAAAGTGGTTCGTCCATTAGAGGATAACTAAATGCATTATCCAATGTTTTACCAATATGTTCACTGTTAAGTAATTTGTAAATTCTGTCTAATAGATTTGCATGTTGTTCGTTTGATGCATCTAAGCCACTTATAGTTTTAATAATATTGTCTTTTTCAGTACCTAAATCTGTATATTCTTTTAACAATTTAGTAATGTGTTGTTTGCTCCATTCTTGCAAATTAATTTTTTTCTTTTCTTCTTCAGGTAAAGCATCAACATAAAACCTTAAAATATTTCTAGCACATGCATCATCTCCTGCATCTGCTCTCAGTTTTCTAAATGCATCTAGCATAGAAGGTAAAGGTATTGCCTGGAATGCCAACATTTGCTTTTTCAAATCGCCTACAGGAAAATGGTCTGCTAAAAGTTTATTAATTGCTTCTATTCTATTAAAATTGTTTACACTTTCTTTAGCCATCTTAGTTGCTGTTGCATACATAACTGCTTTTGCATCTTTGCCATAACGTTTTTCAAAATCGCCTTTGGACTTTTTCATACCTTTAACATATTTTTCTTTATCACTCTTTTCATCTTTTGTTAAAGGTCTTTCATTTACTTTGCTTTCTTTTGATTTTAAAGAATCTACTGCTGTATCTAACATTTGCAAATAAAAAGGTTCCATTCTTTCCTCGCCGCCTGTTATTTGCATAGCATGTAACTTAGACTTTAATTTACGCCAAGCACCTCTTCGTCCATCAGGAAACTCTTGATTAACATGTGCAAGTATATCCTGCAATAGGTACCCTTTGTAAGTATCTTTAGTTATATTCAAATTAGGAAAAAAATCTTTGACAAGTTGTCTATTGTTTTCATTTACTTTGCTTTCTTTTTTCTTTTTACCTGCACAATGAGCCTTTTGACTAAATCCTTTTGGATTATTACAATCTATACTTGATTTATATTTTTTGCTCCATGCTTCTAAAACTACAGATTCATTAATTATTCTAATTTGTTCTAGTAAACTTAAATTGTCAAACTTAGTAAAAACACTATCTTGTAATGTTGCTTCGTAATCATCGTCTAATTGTTGAGCCAAATACTGTCTACCTTTTGCTAATGCATCTTGAAAAGTTCTTGGCAAATCACTACTTGCTTCTTCTTTATCTATTATTAACTTGTTCAACACAGCCTTTTTGAAATCTTCGTCATTGTTTTTATTACTAAGAAATCCTACTAAATCATTTACTTCTGGTCTTAAAACATAATATCCTACACCATTACGCATCATAGTATTAAATTGTATATACTTTTCACGCATAGCATCATAATCTTCTGTATCGATATCACGTGTATATGTGATGCCTATACCACTTGCTTTGTCAATTGCGGCTGAATCTTCGGCTCCGGAAGGATATTCTGCTCTTCTACTTCTTTGTCCTGCTGGTGCAGAACCTGAATCACCGTAAATAGAACCTACGTCATCTCCATCACTGCCGTCTGGATTCTTTCTAAAATAGTTTCCACCAGTTACATTGTAATTCATTTTAATATACTCAGCGGCAGTTTTTACACTTGCTACCCACCTTTCTATCCCTACAACATCTGGGTCTGGTTCTGGTCTCCATTCATGGTCACCATCAAATGTTCTTGAAGTTTTTTCTAATATGTTTGGACCTTGGTTGTCTACTCCTCTTTCTATTTTTAAGAAATCTGCTAAGTTAGTCCAATTTGCGGCATCTTGTATGCTATTAGAAGACTGCCCTCTCATGTTTTCAACACCAGCCGCATCTATAATTTTTTGGTCGTCTATTGCTTGTACACCTTTTGGTGTGCTTTCCATTACTTCTCTCATTGCTTTATAGAAACCAGTTCTGTTCTCTTTCATTTTTTGAACAACCATGGATTTAATCTTTTCTGCTTCAGCACCATGGTACTTTTTGAAATCATATGCCGCAAGTGCCTTCCCTGTGTTCTTATCATCTAATATCCAAGAAATAGCACTACTTCTATTCAACGGCTCACCGGAATACTTGTTTGCTAAGTCTTTAGAAGGAATAAGTTCTTGAACATCTCCCATGCCTGTTCTACCATCTAATTTACCTGTGAATTCTATTTGCATTGTTTCTGCAATAAGATTTCTATCTCTGCCATCTATCATTTCATACTTTTCTTCATTCCTTAATGTTTTATAATCTATATTATAAGTATCCATAAATTTTTCTAGTAATAAAGAATAGTTTTTAAGTCTCCATGCTTGACTCATATCTCCTATACGTTGTAATGCTTTTAGATTATCCATTCCATCTATAGCATCTTGCAATGGAGACCAATGTGCGGAAGGTACAACATAAAAAATACCACGCCTTTGTTCATTAACATTTTGTGCGGCTTCAATAACTTCTCTTCGGAAAGAATCTGAAAGTATATCATCTCTAATCCTATCAAGACTTTCTTTTCTTATAAATGCTAAAGAATGTGCAGGAATATTAATTGTTGCAAAAGAACTATTTCTTACATTCTTCTTAAAATCATCTCTGTCTTTTGTAAGTTGTTGTTTACGTTTAATAGCATCATCTTGACTTGCAAAACCGTTATCTACAAAAACTTTATCTAAACCACGCATAAAGTCTCTGATTCCTTCGAATCTAGATTTTAAAATATTTTTAATTTCGTCAAATGAATAATAATAAGGATAACGTTCTTTGTTTCTATAATAAGAACCCAACATCTCTCTTAATGAGTCTGTAATAAAATCATTTATGTTGTGTACAGTTCTGCCGTCTGTTGTATCTTTTATGATATCATCTAATGCAGGTTGTATATTTTCATATTTGTAATTTCTTATACCAAGGAATTGGTCGCCGTCTCTTTCGCCAAGTAAATCCATGTAGTTTTCTCTTGCTTCATCTGACATGTTAGGTAACTCTTTTCTTATATCATCTAATTCAATTCCTAATATGTCTCTCCATTCTTTATCTTCTGATTTATTTGTAAAATAAAATTTTTCAATCATAGGTGCTATTTTTTGCAACGTTTCAACTGCTTTGGATTTGTCTGTTTCATATTGTTGTTCTAAGAAACCAAATCTTCGTCTTAACAACATTGTGTAATTGCTTAGAGATACATCTTCATACGAATCATCGCCATAAATGTTTGGATTGTGGTTTCTGCTTACTGGCTGGTCATATGATTCAAAGTTTTTAACATAAGCAACCATTTTATCATAACTTTTTTTATCATATATCATGCCAGGTGATATAAAAAGTGGTCGACTGCTATATCCTGTCGTTGTTAATTTATTATAAAAGTCATTGAATTGCCTCTTATCAGATACATCTTTCATTAGGTCTGCAATATCTCTTTCTACATCAGACGTATCACCTAATCTTTCAGAACCTAATCTAACATCATTTGCTAACTTGGATAATTTCTTTAATACTTTTGCATCAAATTTTTTGTTATTGACAACATTCCAAATTCCTTTTGCAAGTGCTTCTACTTGTGGTGCTGAAATAAAATCTGGTTTTCTTATAATATCTTTTTGCAATAATTTGTTTATACCATCTCTTACAATTTCAACTTTTGTTTGTTGATTTAATTTTACAGAACCTTTTGCTCTATAGTCCCATTGTAAAGATTCTATTGCTTGAATCATATTAAATTCAATTTCTCTTTCTTTTATATCGTTTCTTTTTAAGAAACTTCTTAAAGCACCAATACTTTTTGCGTTTGGTTGTTGTCTAGCCAAACCAGTTGACACATCTATTGCTAACATACCCAATGCTTCAGTAATTTTTGCTAGACCTTCACCTCTTTTAGGTAATGCTTGTACACTAGGTGGTTCCATGCTTGGTCTAAAATATGCTTTAATAGACCTCCCGCTTCTTGCTTGATTTACTTTATCGATAATATCGTCTTCTTTGACTTTGCCTCTTTTGGAGACTTTAATTTTGTCTAATGCTCTTTTTAAAGAACTATCGAAATCATCTAAACTATCTGAAGTGTTTTCAAGGTATTCCATCCATTGTTTTTTCCACTTGATGTCTGATTTTGGATCTAAATATTCTGTTGCTTTTTTGATTTCTTCCATACCACGTAACATTTTTTCTGTAAAATCTAAGTATTTTCTAGAACTTATCATTGCTTTTGATGTATCCAGTAATGGATCAGAAGCGACATCTGAGTATTGGTCCTTCATATTTTCTACATCATCAATATCACCTTTACTCAATTCACTTGCTTTTCTTAGTAATTTTGATAATGCTTTTGCATAATCTTTTTCATATTGGTCTGTGTGCCCAGCAACCATCGTTGTAGCATATCTTACTACTGCTTTAAATACTTTGTCAAAATCTCTTTCGTAATCTTCTCCGCCACCTATTCTAAACTCTATAAGATTAGTATTGGTTTTGGAATCTTTTTGATTTTTAAAATGTATAGCACGAAATTTGTCTTTACTGATAGCCTTTTCTAAAAATGCTTCTGCTTTTTTGATACCTTCTGTGCCGCTTTGTTGTTGTAAATCCCTTACAGCATCTTCTAATTCTGCATATTGGCTTTTTGTGTAAGTGTTATTACTTCTAAAAAATTCACTAAGTAGATATTGGTCACCTAACAACACAGCCATTTTAACTTTGTTTGCTGTTACTAAACTTGAACCTTCTTCATGATTAACAACTTCACCATCTTGTGGAGAGTAACTCATTGTAACGTGAAGTCCAGTACTGCTATTTGTAGTGCCTCCTTCTTGCTGTAACATCTTAAAGAACTTTTGCATTTCTGCTAACATTCTTCTTGGTGTACTAAACACTGGTGATATTATTTCTGCACCTGTTCCATATCCGTCAATACTGCTGTCTGACTCTACTGCATATTGTGTTGTACTACCACTAGTATTTCCATACTCGCCTGTTTCAACATCATCATTACTGAAAGCACTATTATCTCTCATCCATCTTGAAACAATTTCTCCAACTTCATCTAAGTTGTTGCCTCCACTGTAATCAATACCATAGTCATCACAGAATGAACTCATACTGTACCACTGGTCACTAATCCAATCATCATAGTCATAGTTTTCAGTGGCTTCATCGTATGCCGCTTGTCTTACATCATCGTCATCTGCGGCAAGTTCTTCTAAATAGTCTCTGAGATCTTGTCCTCTGTATTCATCAACATACTCCCTTGCCCAATTTTCATCTTCATATCCGTATAATTCTGACAGTTCTTCGGCGCCTTCTTCTTCAAATCTTTCGTCACCGTATTCTGTTCTTAATATATCTTCTCTATAACTTGACCAATCACTTTCTTCTATGCCTTCATTTTCTATAAATTCGTTGATGTAATCTTCGTCATCTTCACGTTCACTAACAAACTCACGGATAGCATCATCCATAAAATCTTCTTGTTTGTATTCATATATCCAGTCTGTGTAATGTTCAGATATACTATCCCAATCAACACCACCAAATTGGTCATCGACTTCGTTAATTGTTAAATTGTCTACGTCATCATCGGAACCTTCAATATCTTCCCAAATAGTTTCTGCCTCCCAGCCACAACGTATTTGTGCATCTAGTGAACTGTTTACTACTTCTTTTCTATTAAAGTTTATTTCAAATAATTTTTCTGGTGCTTCTTTAAGACCTAATCTAGCAAGTTTTTTAATTTTTTTCTTACCGTCTTTTACAAGTGCAGATATTCTATTTGCTTTTTTTTGCGATAATTTTTTAACTTTTTTATTTTCTTCTAAATCTACAAAAACTTCATCTTTAGGATCTAACAATTGATATTCACCTTTTTTATCTTGTACAACGACTTTGTCTGGTTGTGGTTTATCACCAACTTTGCTAACTACTTTTCCTAATACCTCGCCTTTTTCATCTTTGTATTCTGCATCTACTTCTAGTTCTCCTGTTTTTATAGGAGTAAATTGTGGTTGTTCTTGTTCTGGCTCTTTTACATCTAATCCTGGTGTGGTTGTTGGACTACCTAAATCTTTTTTGGGAGGTGTTTTCTTATCTAGTGTAGGACTTTGTTTATTTGCTTTTGCATTTGCGCCTGTAGATTGTTGAGACGTTGGCGTACTTGAACCAGGTTTCATACCATATTCTGTTAAAATAGATTCTATGGTTCTAACATCTTTAAACTTCATTATCTTCTGCCACGTCTTAAGTTTGTGCTTCTGTTTAAACTTCTTAATCTTCTTGATGCTGGATTAAGTCTTTTTGTTCTGTTTGCTTTTCTACTAATACGTTTACCCATTCTTGCTTTAGTTCTTTTTAAGGTCATACGTTTCTTCATGTTGATTGGTGCTGAACATTGTGAAGGCTTGCTCACAACTCTTCCTTTACGTCTACCGCTAGTACACCTAACAGCACGTTTAATCTTCTTGCCCATTCTACGCCAAACCATTCTGGATTCAAGAATATCTTCGTCAGTAATATCTTCGTATTTCATTTTAACCTATAAAATTAACTATTAAACCAATTACTAATGCTATCAATGTTGTAAAACTTGTACCTACAATAGCAACTAACCAATTTTCCATTTTGTTTAGTCTGTGCTTGGTATCTTCTTTAAATTCTCTAAGTTCTGTTGTAATACTTTCAATTCGCAACATATCCGCAATGATGTGTGCTTCTAAATTATCTTTGTTAGCATAAACTTCTTGTTCAATTGGCTTTGTTTCTGGTTGTTTGTTCTTCATATTACAGTAAATCCTGTTTAGTAAATTCCATGTTAATACTGCTTTTCGTATCAACAGTTCCGGCATTTAAAACTACGCCGTTTAATTCGTCTTGTAGTGTTTCTACTGTGTGAGAACCAGGTTGCTCTGTAGCAAATTTAAAAATATATCCTGCACCTGTTAATGTTGGTGCACCATAGTTTTCTAATTTATTTGCACCTACACCATTAAGATACACAGGATTATTCATTACAGTAGGCATTGCCCTTAATCCTATGACTTGAACTACACTCTCAAAATCTTTTTGAGTATTATTGTTGTAGTTTCCAGTTACAGTTATATCTAATGTTGTAAAAAGTGTAAAAAATTCGATGTTTCCTGTAAGGACCTCTACCGAACCCATTGCACCTGCTCTCTGTAAACTCATGTGTGTCTCCGTATATTGTACTATTTATCACTAATACGAAATTTTGGGCATAGGAACGACAGCCAAAAAAAAGCACACCCGAAGGTGTGCTTTTTAAAAGTTTGTACTTTTAGGTTACACTACTCTGTATTCACCTGCTGTTACAGTTGCGTTTGCACCGTTACCAGTAAGTACTGGTTGGATAGCCGCTAGTAAGTCAGCCGCTGAAGGTTGTCCTTCAACACCAACATGCATGACTGTTGCAGAGATGCTGTTAATTAAAACTGGAGTACATCTTGTAGATAATGCTTGAACAACTAATTCACCTTTTAATGCGTTACCACTTGAGTAACCAAATTGGCTAATGTTGTCTGTTCCGTCTACTTCGTCAATGATAAAATGACTAAGTGATCCAATTAATAATTGACTGTTATCAAGTACTGCACCGTTTACTCTTTGTTGTGCCATGATAAACACTCCTAATCTTTAAGTATATCGTGGTCTAGTAACCACCGCCGTTAATTTGTGTGATATACTATTGGTTACTTTTATTTATACAAAATATAGTGAAATTAAATGCTTTGAAAAAGTTAAAGTCAAAAAAAAGCACACCCTAAGGTGTGCTTCTTTCTGTTTAATAAGTTTAAACTTATAGGACAAATGCTGTAACAGCCGCACTTGCTAAGTTGACTCCGTCAACTGTGCCTAATGCTTGTACTACGTCTTCTAAGTGAGCCGCTAAAGTTTCACTGTTAGATCCGTCATAAGTGTCAGTTCCGTGTTCGCCTTCAAATATAATTTTAAGACCTTGTCCTGTTCCACCAGTGTCATCTACTGCACCGATAGCCAAAGGTGTTAAACCTTCGTTTTGGATTGCCTTCATAACTACATCTACTGTACTGCCAACAGCCAATTTTGCTGAAACATCAGCACCAAAGTCTAATTGGATTCCTGCGAATACCTTTCCACCTACGTGTCCTGCGGCAACTGCCGCTCCTGCGTTTTGAGTCTGTGCCATTTTTAATCTCCTAATAATGGTGAGGCGTATGCCTCTTCGTTACTATTATTTATGCAAAAGGGAATATTTTTGAGTGTTTATTTGTGAAAAAATTAACGGTCTAATCGACCTTTTCTGTCGGGTGCATTACCACCAGCAATGGTTCTTGCTACTGTTTGACCTATTTTACTGCCCATTTGTTTGCCTGATTTTGCTTGTTTTACACCAGGAATTTTGTTTACAATGTCAGGTATATCAATTTTTATATCAGAATCTGCTTTGTTTCTGTGAGTAGATTTGTTCCAGCCTCTTTTTAATTCAGTTTCAGGTCTATCAAATCCCATGTTAGCACTAGCAAAGCCTTTTTTATCAGCACTATCATCACCATCATCATCGCCTTTTACTCTGCCATCTTTCCATTGTTTCAATGCATCTTTAACTGCTTTACCTATTGTCATACTAGGAGGTCCAGATAGATATAATCCTCTAGCAATCATTTGAATTTGTGCTGTAGGTACGTTTACAAACTGAGGTATTCTAGAACCAACAGGTCCTATTTCGTCATCAAGTTCTTGTGCGACTTCGTCGTTTAACTCTTGACCTCTAAGTTTTCTAGGCTTACCGTCGTCTTGAATCTCGTTTATTATATCACTTATTAACATACTTGTATTTATACTTGTTTACGTCTACCACTGGCCCAATAACCTGCTATTGCACCTATGCCTGCTCCTGTTCTACTGCTTAATTTGTTTTTAGTAAGTTTTGGAATTACTTTACTTCCAACATAAGCACCAGCGGCAGTACCAACGGCTGTTTTAGCCAAACTTCTATCTGACTTAGGAGCATTACTAAACTTCCTTTCTCGTTTCATTGCAACTAAATGCTGAAAGTTTTCACTGCCTCTACCTTTTATTCTTAATTGTTGTAGTAATTTTGATACAACTAATTGCTTCTGACTGTATTTTAAATCTTTCCAATCAATAATTAAACGTCTTAACTGCTTGTACAATGCAGTTTTTATCTGTAATTGATTTTCCAAACGTATAAAGAAAGCAGATGCTTCACTTTTGCCTGGCTCTATTGTAGCCATTTTCTTTAAAAAGTTATAGTATCTTCTATTTTGAAAATTTAAACTATTTAAAAATGCTTCATCTTTCTTTTTGATGTTTAAACTTTTGTAATCTGGATGGTCAACTGCAAATGCCAACATGTATAAGTCTGTTGACGTTGTTCTAAATACTGCAAAAGGTCCAAACTGTACAGTTTTTCTTGCTACTGCTACTGCATAATCTCTTTGCTCTTTGTCATACAAAAACATTAATAGCATTAAAGTATTCAAATACAATAAGTCTGCAATAGTTCTACCTGTTAAATTACCAAATTGACTAGTATATCTAAATAGTCTACTTTCACTTATCTCTTGGTCAATTAATTGAAAATCAAATTCGTACTGTGACACTTTATGCTCCTGGTCTTCCTGTTCCAAAGTTTAATCTACTAAACTCTAATCTATCTACAAGTTTGAGTGCGTTGCCCATTCTGTCTACAGCAACAAATCCTTCTTCACCTGTAACTTCGAAACCTTTTTCTGTTTCTACAAATGTACCTATTTGTCTAATCTGTTCTAGTTTTTTAACTAGTTTTACTTTTGCTTCTATAATTTTTAAATACAAATCATATACAGCAACAATTCCAGGTACATGTTCTTTAATAAATTTAACACCTGCAACCATATCTCCTGTTGCTTGGTCTATTTTGTTTTGTGTTTTATAATTGTCTATTTTCTTAGTCATAAATTCTATATACTTTTGCACAAAACCTGAAGCAAATTTTGTAGGTTCATCAAATTGTCCTGCTCTTACTTGATTGTTTACATGTGCTTTTAGTTGTTGTAAAAAATCTTTACCAATTAAATCGTTACCTTTTTCTAACCAACTAAATGTTTCTGCATCAATGCTTTTCATATAATTACTTGCTTCTGTGATTGCACTCATTATATCATCACTTTCTGATTTTGTTAATGTTACAGTACCACTTAAATCTTTTATAATTGCATCTCTGTGCCACACACCATTTGCTTGTCCTAACACACTACTATCAAATCCAAACTTTGCTTCTGTGTCGGCAAGTGTAGGACCACCTACATATTCTGTATGCCATACTATTCCAAAACCTGCACTAGCAATTTGCTTACCCATATCGCTGTCTTTGGGTACTGCATAAGTTATTGTGTTTGGTTTGAACACTATATGTTCTTCTCCATCTATAGTTGCTGTTCTAATATCGCCGTCTGTAAACAACATATCACCTTGTGCAACTGTGTCCCAATTCAATCTCTTTAAGAAGTTTAATGCAAGTTTAAGTTTTTCTCGTAAACCACTTCCATCTTTGTCACCTACATCTGCATGATTTACATCTATGTCTTTTGGTGTGAAATTTATTTTAGGTTTTTGTGCAAATACACCTTTTGTGCCTACAAAAAATTTTTTTGTTTCTGGATCTTTGCCTGCTACAATGGCTGGAGCACCATCCCATTTTGTAGTCATGCTTACTGGAGTACTTGCATTGCCTTCAAGCATTTCATGTAGACTGTATAGATAATCTACTGCTTCTTTGGCTCCATCAAAACCTTTATTGAAAATATTATCTTCTAAATGTTCTAAATGTGTATTCTTTGCTTCGTCAAGTACACTTTCGGTTAGCAGTTGAGTTACCAAAGGTTTTGATATCTCTAGGAACTTCATTTTAAATACCTGCTAGTTTCTGTAAGTTCTCTATCTCTACTGCTTCGTTAATTGCTTTTATTGGGAAAAGCAATACATTATCATTTGCATTTTCTGAAAGTACAACTTTGTATCCTATATCTTCCCAAGTCAAATTCCAATATTCTAACACTTTGTTCATAAATTCAAATGCTTCAACTCTCATTGCTCTTGCTTTTTGAACAAACTGTGAATACCACTGTGGATTTGCTTTGTTTAATCCACTTGCTTTAAGCATAGGTCCCATAGCATCAACATACACATCAACATTTACGTTCTTGGCTTGTTGTGCCTGTAAGTTTTTAAGCAACTCTTCTGCCGCGCCAATCTTATCTTCTACTGATGCAGATTTATCTAAAATTTTCCTTTTATGAAAATCTAAATCAAATGCTTTAGCCATTCTGTTTACATCTTTTCTAGGCTCTGCTAGTTTAGGTTTGAAAGCACCTACGGCTTTTGCACCCAATCTACCTAATGCCGCTCCGGCTACTGCACCTGCTTTTTCTCCGCCTGTTGCTTCTGGGTCTGCCATAGTCTTACTTGCTAAAGGTCCGCCCATTGCCTGAACTGCTCTGTCTTTCATTTTATCCATTGTGCTTTGTGTTGGAGCAACGCCTTTTGCGATTGCCATTAAGTCTTGTGAAAGTTGGTCTTTGTCTTTAAGTGGATATGTGCCAGGCATATTTTCAATGTTAGATTGGCCACCTTTATCATCAGCAATATCTTTATACGGCATAAATTGTCCTGGTTTAGGTTTTTTAGTACCTTTAATATCTACATTTTGCCAAGCCCATTTACCGTTCTTCTGCTGTTGGTATTGATAAAACATTCCTGTTGGATCTGCAACAACACCCATGTTGATACCTTTCATTGTGGCTTTGTCTTGTGCATACTGACCTATTACACCAGTTTTTTGAGCACCAGCCTGTCTGCCTGCTGTTTGTTTATCAATTTGTGCCTGCTTTCTTTTGGCTTTTGCCATGTCGGCAAATCTTCCTGACTGCATTTGGTCATTACCAAGAACACCACCTGCGTCGGCTACACCTTTTTTGTATTGGTTTACGGCGTCACGAGCAGGATTTTCTAATATAATGTCATTAATAATCATTTTAATTCTCTTTATTTTCCAGTACTTTTTTTATACCTCTAGAGAATTTTTTAGCATCTCCACTTTTAATGCTGTTGATTAACCTACGTTCTAAATCCAATGCGTCTTCTGGACTGTAGGATTCATGTAGTATGTCTTTTAAATTTTGTACACTTGTTACAACATGTTGTACTCTATTTTCTAGAACATGGTGCCTATCTCTGTCAACAGAAATTTGCTGTAATTCTTCTAATATAGTTCTAGATTTTTTAATTGACATATTTTTAATTCCCTATATCTTGTATTTATCAATTATAGGTCATTTTTTTTCATAAACTCACGCATGTTTAATGCCTGACTCACTGTGTCTTGTGCTTCTGGCTCATCTGCTTTAATACTGCTACTACGTTTTAGTTGGTCTATTAAGCCACTTGACGTTACACTTATTGCACCTTCATCATCTTCATCTAGGTCTTCTACTCTAAGTGTATCAGGATTAAATTTTAAGTCTACTTTACTACCTACACCACTGCTAGAACGTGTTTTCATAAACTGTATTTGATACCTACCACGTTCTCTCATTGCATTGCTAGTAAAAATACCAATAACATTATCTGCTGTTTGTATTTTACTAATACCACCTGCTATATGATGGTGGTCAAATTCTATTTCTTCTACTGCACCTCTATTCAACTGCGATGCTGTAACAAACAATGTACCTGTTTCCATTGCTAAATTACGCAATTCTTCAGACACATACTTGTCTTTGATAAACAAATCACCTGGACTCACCCTTGCACTAATAGGACTCATTAAGTCTAAGTAGTCTACAAGTATTGCATCTACCTTAACTTCAGTGTTTATTTCATATTCTCTAACAAATGCTCTAATATCATTGGCATTTACACCACTAGCCATTTGTTTTACTCTAAATTTACCTGCACCTTTACCTTTCATACGCACTTTTAAATCAACATCATCCATGTTTTTCATTATTTCTTTTGTGCTGTATTCACTAACCATGGCATCAAGACGCATACTAATAAGTTGTTCACTTAATTCTAAACTAATGTAAACAACATTCATTCCTGCTAAACTCCAATTAACACCTAAGTTCTGTAAGAATAAACTTTTACCTGCACCACTACCACCAGCAAAGATTGTAATCTCTCCTCTGTTTAGTCCGCCATACAATTTTTGGTCAAACTTTTTCCAACCTGTGCTTACTGCACCTGCTTGACTTTTAATGTATTGTAATCTTTCTTTAGGATTTTCAAAATACTCTAGTCCTAAGTCTTTGACTAAACTTACCTGACTTGCATCTTTAATTTTATTTTCAACTGCACCATAATCTGCTTTTTCTAACAAGTCTGTGCTGTCAAGTATTGCTTTTTCTAATGCTTTATGTCTACAAAACTGTTCAAAACTATCTAAAAACCATTCTGTATGGTTTTCAGTTATACCTTCAATACGTTCT